>Ga0247762_1000102_pt1 | contig 36087 bp, 23 predicted proteins | sample UWRJL081202R4_FD_181016 | JGI IMG/M metagenome (GOLD analysis project Ga0247762, IMG submission 181016) | Plant litter microbial communities from Arlington Agricultural Research Station in Wisconsin, United States - UWRJ-L081-202R-4 | ecosystem: Environmental > Terrestrial > Plant litter >...
AAGTCCATTCTGGAAGTGGCGAACTTTGAAGATGCCATCAGCCGTAGCGCGCAGACGGCGTTGCGCGAATCGATCGGGCGGCATGACCTTGCCGAGATGATTACGAGTCGCGAAACGCTTGGGCAGGAGCTGCAGCGGAATCTGGATAGCAAGACGAACCCGTGGGGCATCACGGTTCAGTCGGTGGAGATTCGAGATGTTCGCATACCGCAGGCCCTTGAAGATGCGATGTCGCAACAGGCGCAGGCGGAACGCGAGCGACAGGCCCGCATCATTCTTGGGGATGCGGAGCTACAGGTTGCAGCCAAGTTTGCAGAGGCGGCTGAGGTCTACGCCAACAACTCAACAGCACTGCATCTCCGAGCGATGAACATGCTCTATGAAGCGATTAAAGAACGTGGCTCGATGGTGATTGTTCCGTCGTCTGCGGTGGAGACGATGGGGTTGGGTGGGATGCTCGCCACGACGGCGCTGAATAAAACGAAGTAAGCGATTTGAAACAGGAAGGCCCGAAGCGATTGCTTCGGGCCTTCTTTCTTGCGAGGGATGACGAAGGATCGAGGTCTAGCCGAGCTCTTCCAGCGACTTCGCGCCGAACTTGGTGTACCAGGGGGTGGCTGCTTTGAGGGCGGCGTTGACGTTTTCGATATTCTTCACGCCTTCGTCTTCGAGCCAGGCTTCAAAGGCATCTGCACCTTTTTTGCCGTAGACGTTGACGCCGTTTGCCCATGTAGCGCGGCCGCAGAGAACGCCGTTGAACTTCGCTCCGCTTTCGCCGGCGAGTTCCAGGGTTTCAATGAAGACCGGGTTAGAGACGCCGGCGGAGAGGTAGATGAAGGGCTTGTGCGTCATCGTCTCCGCATCGCGGAAGTGCTGCAGTGCCTCCGCGCGGGTGTAAGCAGACTCGCCCTTGTAAGCGCGTGTGCCTGCGACGAAGCTCATCTCGATGGGGACTTCCACCTTGAGCACATCGACCGAGTAGCGTTCCTTGCCGAACTCCGCCATGGAACCGGAGACGACTTCGGGCTTCTTCTTCGCGTAGTCGAGCGTCTTCTCGCCCTTGCCTTCGACGTCGTAACCGACGGTTTCCAGGAAGAAGGGGATGTCGTGATAGTTACACTCATCGCCGATGCGCTCGACCCAGGCGTGCTTCAAATCGTTGATTGCAGTGGTTTCAAAGGGCGAGTAGTAAAGGAGGATCTTGATGCAGTCCGCGCCGGCTTCCTTGAGACGGCGGACGCTCCAGAGGTCGAGGAGGTCAGGGAGGCGTCCCTTGGTGGCGGAATCGTATCCGGTCTTCTCATAGGCGAGGAGAAGGCCAGCGCTGTTGCGATCTTTGGCGGCAGGAAGTCCGAACTCCGGATCGAGAAGGATCGCGGAGGAGTAGCGCGTGAGCACGCGGGTCACGAGGGTCTTGAAGACCTCCAGATCGTGATCGTTGGCGTCCGCGCCGCGGGCTGCACCGAGGGATTTCTTAAGTGATCCGCGCTGGTCCATAGCGGCGGCCGCAATGACGCCGCGGGCGTCTGAGACGGCTTTCAGGCCGGCGAGTTTTCCGGGGGTGGGCTTCATATCTGGTGTCTCTCCTGAGGTTTCTGAGGCGCTTCCCGATGGTAGCCGATTTCGCGGGATAGAGGCCACATTGCACCGGAAACATGGCTTTTCGTAGGGAGGTACAATAGGAGTAACGCCATGATTTCAGTTTCGAATGTCTCTATGCGCTACGGCTCGAAGATCCTTTTTGAGGACGTAAGCACAACGTTTATCGCAGGCCGTCGCTATGGCCTGACCGGGCCGAATGGTGCCGGGAAATCTACCTTTATGAAGGTCCTCACCGGCGAGCACGAGCCGCAGAAGGGCAACGTGGTGCGCCCGAAGAAGCTCGGCGTCCTCAGCCAGGACCAGTACGCGTTCGATGCTTACCGCGTCATCGACACCGTCATTATGGGCAACAAACCGCTGTGGGCAGCGCTGGAAGAGCGCGAAGCTCTGTACAACAAGCCCGACCTTACGGACGACGACGGCATCCGCCTGGGCGAACTGGAAGGCGTGGTGGGCGAAGAGAACGGCTACGAGGCCGAGAGCGATGCGGCGATCCTGCTGCAGGGGCTCGACATCCCCGACGAGTTCCACGAGCGCAAGATGAGCGAGCTTCAGGGTGGACAGAAGGTGCGCGTGCTTCTGGCGCAAGCTCTCTTTGGCGATCCGCAGGCTCTGCTCCTGGATGAACCGACGAACTCTCTCGATCTTGACTCGATCCACTGGCTGCAGGACTTCTTGCAGCGCTATAACGGAACTTTGATCACGATCTCGCACGACCGGCATTTCCTGAACAATGTCTGCACGCACATCGCGGACATCGACTATCAGACGATCATTACCTACACTGGCGGCTACGACGACATGGTGTTGCAGAAGACCAGCGTTCGTACGCGTATTGAAGGCCAGAACGAAGAACGCGAGAAGAAGATCGCGCAGCTCAACGACTTCATCGCGCGATTCAGCGCGGGTACGCGTTCCAGCCAGGTGAACAGTCGTAAGAAAGAAGTGGAGCGTCTGGCCACGACCGAACTTGCGCGTTCCAATATTCAGCGCCCCTTCATTCGCTTCGACCAGATGCGTCCTTCGGGCAAGCATGTTCTCGAGATCGAAGCGGTCACTAAGAACTATGACGGCAAGGAAGTCTTTGAGCCGTTCACGAGCTCTCTGTTGCGTGGCGACAAGGTGGTTCTGATCGGCCGTAACGGCACAGGCAAGACCACGCTGGTGAAGTCGCTTTTGAGCGGTGTGGACGATGTCCAGGACAACGACTTCGAACGCACCTCGGGTGTGGTCAAGTGGGGTCATGAGGCGCAGATCGGCTACTTCGCGCAGGATCATACTGCCGCGATCCGCAAGGGAACTACGGTCTCCGAGTGGCTGCACGGCTATGACCCGAAGAAAACCGTCGAAGAGATTCGCGGCATTCTGGGACAGATGCTCTTCCGCGGCGAAGAGGGAACCAAGAAGACCGAGGCCCTCTCCGGTGGCGAGTCAGCCCGCTTGCTTTTCTGCAAGCTCATGCTGCAGAAGCCGAACATCCTGATCCTGGATGAACCCACGAACCATCTCGACCTGGAAAGCATTAATGCTCTTAATCAGGCGATCCAGAAGTATGAGGGAACGGTTCTGCTGGTGACGCACGATCAGGATCTGATCGAAGAAGTCGGCACACGTGTCTGGCACTTCGAGCATGAAAAGATCGTCGATCATAAGGGACCGTTCGAGGAGTACCAGCAGCAACTTGCTATGACAGCCAGGTAAATTTTTGATCCGTTCTGTGGAAAAGGCAGCCCCCTGGGCTGCCTTTCCGCTTTAACGCGGGGAATCTCCTTGACATGGGGGAGGGGTGTCCCTGAGGCTAGAACTAACACCAAAATCCTGATTCATGCGTTCACTGAGCGGGAAATTTCGGTGTGTTTTCCATAGTCCGAACGAGCAAACGGACGTTTTCCCAAACCCGTCATCGCCGCTATTTGCGGGTGCGGGACGTAACAATTCTGAGGAGCGACGCAATTATGAAATTCAAGAATCTGGTATTCAGTAGTGTCCTTGCGGCTGGAGTTGTGGCTGCGTGTACGCTGACGGCAACGACGGGATACGCGCAGACCGCGGGTAACGGCACGATCTCCGGCAACGTTACGGATGGCCAGGGCGCTGCGATTGCCAACGCCGCAGTGCAGATCATCAATACTGACACCGGCGCGACGCGGTCGCTGACAACCAACAGCAGCGGAGGATACACGTCAACCTTCCTCCAGTCCGGCCGTTATGAAGTCATTATCGGAGGCGGCTCATTCGGGAAGGTGGACCAGAAGAATCTGGTCCTTACCGTCGGCTCCAGCGTTTCCGTCGATGCGGTTCTTCCGGCAGCCTCGGTTTCGTCCGAAGTGACCGTGACCGACGTTCCGCCTCTCATTGAGACAGACAAGACGAACGTATCGCAGACCATCGACCAGGCCCTTGTCAGCGGTCTACCCGTTAACGGACGTCGCTATGACAACTTCGTACTTCTCGGAACGAACGTTGTTCCCGACGGCAACAGCGGCCTGATCTCTTATCGCGGTATCTCCGGCATCTACAACACCAACCTGATCGACGGTGCCAACAATCAGCAGGCCTTCTTCTCAGAAGCACGTGGACGCGCAATCGGCGCACCGTATGTCTTCTCGCAGGACTCCATCAAGGAGTTCCAGTCCTCGGTTTCGGGTTACTCGGCAGAGTTTGGCCAGGCCGCCGGCGGACAGATCAACGCGATCAGCAAGAACGGAACCAATGCGATTCACGGAGATCTCTTTTACTACTTGCGCTATCCCGCACTGAATGCGCTCGATCCACTTTCAAAGTTCCAGGGTCGGACAACGAACAATGCTTTTTTGCTGACGCCGACCGTGCATCAGCAACAGCAGTTCGGCGGCTCGGTCGGTGGACCGATCATCAAAGACAAGCTCTTCTACTTTTTCACGTATGACGGCTTCCGTAAGGTGAACCCACTGCTTTACACGTCGTCGGTATCGACGTCACAGTTGGCTGCCTACACGTGCCCCACCGCAGTGTCCACAGCACAATGCAATGCTGCGAAGGCATTCATCACTTCGGGGCAGGGTGCTGCTTCGCGCAACCTTACACAGGACATCTTCTTTCCCCGCCTTGACTGGCAGATGAATGAGCGCAATCACTTCAGTGCGGAGTACAACCACCAGAACTACAAGCAGCCGAATGGTTACACGACCTCTGCGACTGCGAACAACAGCTCGGTTAGCACGAATGGTCGCGCCGACTTCCACGAGCGTATCTTCATCGCGAACTGGGAGCACGTCCTGAGCAGCAATTCGGCCAATGCGGCTCGTTTCCAGTTCTCTCGCGACCTCGAAGTAACCCAGGCGAATGGCCCTGGTCCCAATGTGAGCATCAGTGGTCTGTTTGCTTATGGACTTCCGAACGCGCTGCCGCGTGGCGCGTTTCCTGATGAGCATCGCTGGCAGGCTGCCGACACGTACTCGCTCACCAAGGGCAAGCACACGATCAAGGCCGGTGTGGATCTGAACTTCATCCACGAAGTGCTTTCGAACCTCTTTCAGGGCGGTGGCCTTTACACCTATTCTTCGCTCACCGGTCAGTGCCGTAGCGGAGTGCAGACTCTCGGTTGTGCAACCTTCACCAATACGACGGAAGCTGCTTTCTCGAACTATGTTCAGGACGTCTACGGACTGAATGGTGGACGCCACTACTCCAACTTCACCCAGGTGAACGATCCGATTACGGGTAAAGGTCTCGATGACTTCTGGAACAAGGACCTCGCGGCGTTTGTCGAAGATACCTGGAAGGTTCGTTCGGACTTCACCTTCAACGTGGGCGTTCGTTACGACGTGCAGCTGATTCCGCAGCCACCACGTCCGTATACGACCAGCTTCAACGGAGTTCCCAGCCCTCTCGGAAACTCTGTGACCAGCTTCATCAATACGAACTACAAGATGATTCAGCCGCGCCTGGGCTTCTCCTGGAGCCCGATGCCTGGAACCGTGCTTCGCGGCGGCTACGGTATCTTTTATGGCCTCAGCTCGAACTCTACCTTCTACGCGACTCGTGTAGAGAACGGCGTGTTCCAGCAGCAGTACAACTTCGCTGTCATCACGACCGCAGCGACTGGCGCTGCCACGCAATACAGCTATACGACGGGTGCTCCCCAAAACACCAACGTTCTGTTCACGCCTCCCGGCCCCGCTCTTGCAGCGCCGTTCGCCGGTGCAGTGACACCGCAGGTGGTCGGTACGGCAACGGGCGGACCTCCGTCCAGCTTCGCCTTCCGGGGTCAGGATCGTGGTTTTACTAACCCCTATACGCACTCGATGGATCTTGCGGTGGAGCAGGCCCTGCCCTTCAACACCACGTTGACGATCGGCTACGTCGGCACACGCGGTATGCGTCTGCCTTATTTCATCGATGCCAATCTTCCGCGTACTACGCAGACACGTACTTACACTGTTACCGAAGCGAACGGTTCCACCAGCCAGGTTACGGTGCCTTTCTATGGCACGGTTGCAGCGGGTGGCGCAGGTCGTCCTTCTCCCAATGACAACATCATTCTCACCGGTTATAGCGGCATCAACTCCTGGTATCACTCGGCTGCGTTCACGATTCGCAAGCCAATGAGTCATGGGCTTGAGCTGCTGGTCAACTACACATGGGCGAAGGCGATCGACGGTAGCCAGGTCTCTGGTCAGAATGGAACATTCAACGGAACCAACACCATTCTGGATCCGTTCAACCTGAAAAACCCCGGGACCCTCACTGAGTACACGCGTTCTGATCTGGATATGCGTGGACGTTTCGTGGGAAGCATGGTGTATTCGCCGAACTTCACGTTTGCCAACTCCATCACCCGTCTCGCAGCCAACGGCTGGTCAGTTTCAGCCACCGCGACGGAACAGGATGGACTTCCTCTTACAGCCAACCTGACAGGCAACGTCACTGGCGGTATTGATGGAGGTGTGACGGGCGCACAGGTCAGCCTGTTCGCTTCTAACTCGTCAGGTCGTGCCCCTCATCTTCGCCGCAATAGCATCCCTGGACCGGGTATTCGTAACGTAGACGCTCGCGTCTCACGCGATATTCCGATTCATGAAAACGTCAAGATGCAGTTCTTTGTGGAAGCATTCAACTTGGCGAATCGCCGCCACATCATCAGCCAGAACACCACTGCTTACCAGTTCACCGGAACGAACACCATCAGCGCGGTCACTACTGGAACTCTCTTCGGAGCTCCGACGAGCACGAGCAGCACGCTCTACGGCCCACGTCAACTGCAGTTCACTGCAAAGCTGTTCTTCTAACCTGAAACCAGCAACAATAGGAGAGCCCCGGCAGTTGCCGGGGCTTTTCCATTTGCGCGTTTTCAACTGAGAGCCTAGCGGGGCGCAGTCTTTGCAAGCTGCGACAGATCCGCCTTGATCCATTGGCCTCCTCTTGGGATGAAGCGGCTGGTTTCCGAGTACACGTCATGATTGGCTCCAGGATGAACGTGAATCACCATATTCGATCCTGTTCGGTTCCCATCGAGAACAACATTGGTTCCCACGCCGACGTTGGCCCCGTTATTCGCCGTATAGATGTCGATCGGAAAGCCCGTGATGGTGTTATTACGAATATGGAAGGTCTGCGTGGCGTTGAAGTAACTCGATTGCACTGCGATACCGGAGGATTTCTCTGGTTGAGTGCCGCCTTCGATGCGGTTGCTCTCAATCTGGGTGAGCGATCCGAAGATACGCGTAGGAAGGCTAATCGCGCTAAAGGGAGAGGTCGCCGCAACATTGAAGAGGAGATGGTTATTGCGGAGATGCGACCCTCCGCCCTGAGTGGTCGCAGTGATGGTCGCGTTGCGAAACTCGACGTTCTCGATCAGCAAGTCCGTCCAGGCGTCGCCGCCAAAGCCCGTGCAGATGCTTTTCCCGCAGTCCAGCAGACCTCCGATCACGTGAAGACCGGAGCTCAGATTCGGGTTAAGCGAAGAGTTGTAGACCTTGATGAGGAATCCCGCAGCGGTGAAGTGGGGATTAGTGAAACTTACATTGTTGCTGAAGAAGAAGACCGAGCCATCGCCGTTTTTGCCGCCGTTGGCCGTGTCGTTCAGAAAATTGATGTCCATGGAGCCTTCCGCATCGAAACAGACATCTCCGCAGTTGACGGCAACGCTGTTTGAAACGACGGCGTCGTATCCCACCGAGCCCCAGGCGCAGGCGATCACGTTGTGGCATCGAATGTTGTTGAGACGATAGTGGCCAGCACCCATGGACTGCACCATCGCCCTGGAGTTCGGTCCACCGGCGTTGAAGTTAGCATCACGATTGAACCACTGCACGCAGTTTGCGGTGCCGTCGCATGTGACGTCCTCAGCGCTCACGTTGTTCGTTCCCTGAAAGACGACACCGTAGACGGCTCCTGTCACAGACACGTGCGAGACCTGAAGATCGGATCCTCCAACCGTATGGACCATGCCAATGTTCGTTCCCCGAACGTTGCTCATTTTGATATGCGATGCGTTGGAAGTAGACAGAGCAGTCGCATTCGCAGAGCCGTCACCCGCGAACTGGCAGCCCTGCACGTTCGGGTTGTCACCGATCGCTTTGAAGCCGTATCCCGTCTGCACGGTGATCAACACGCCAGAGGCACAGCTCACCGTATTGTTTCCAGAGAGTGTGATGACCGCGTTGAGCGTGACCGGAGCGTTAAAACGCAGAAAGTGTCCTTGGCCCAAGGAGATGGGAGAGGGAACGCTTCCCGGAGCATTGACGCTGATCGTGCCGTTAGCCACTCCTTCGGCCTTCATGGCTGCGTCAGCAGCCACGATCTTTGCGCCAAGATCGGCACCGGCGAACTGCTCGGCCTTGTATTGTGTTGTGGAACGGATATTAGGTCTGGTGGTTTGTCCGGAGACATCTCGAGAGAGCGCAGCACCAAGCAGATACGCAGAGGCCAGGAGCCGAAGCCGAGTGGATGAAGTCATTAGGTCCTCTCTCTGTAAGACGCAGCTAGTCGGGAATTCACCAAGTGCTCTGGATAAGCCTTGTGGGAGTGGCTAAGCGACTGAGCGCGGCAACCGGTTCATGGCTGCCGCGCTCAATTTGGTAGCGTTTTGGGGGCATCTTCGTCATCCTCTCGGATTACAAGGCCTCCCAATCTGGTGCACCCGAGAGGATTCGAACCTCTGACCTACAGCTTCGGAGGCTGCCGCTCTATCCAGCTGAGCTACGGGTGCGCTTATAAATCAATAACATGCCTCATCCGCGCCCCACAACCCCCACATGATGCTGGAATTGGCCTCAAATCGGGCGGATCTTGTGGGCATCTTGTCCGGATTGAGGTAGAGGACGCGCATGAGCCAAGCATATCAGAGGGAATCTATCAGGAGGGTTTGCAGGCTTCGTGGACATGACGTTTGGGAGTGGCGATATCGAGTACATGGGAAGATGCGGCAAGAGAAGTTCTCGGTGGGTGAATGTCCTACCGAAAGGGCTCTCTGGACTCATTTGGAGACGTCGGTCCGCCTCCTCAACCTGGGCGCTGAGAAGCCGGTTTCCATCGCACCCACCATGGGAGCGGTCATCGATCGTTACCGGGCGGAGTACTTGCCTACACTGGCGAAGAGCACACGGAACACCGATGGCTCGATGCTCAAAGTCCACATTGAACCAAGGTGGGGATCTGTGGGGATCCCTAATGTAAGTCCCATGGCGGTTGATGCATGGCTCAAGTCGCTGGCGATCTCGTCATCCTCGAAGGGGCGAGCTCGACGCCTGCTCAAGCAGCTCATTGACAAGGCCATGTTCTGGGAGTTGATCCCCCGGAGCCTGAATCCAATGACGCTGGTTAGAGTGAAAGGTGTTTCAAAGCGTGTGAAGAAGGTTGTGCTGCTAAGCCCAGAGCAAGTCGTGGCGTTGATAGCCGCGCTGGAGGAGCCTTACAAACCTCATGGTGCTTGTGGCGGCAAGCCTGGGCCTACGCGTCGAGGAACTGGTGGCCCTGCAGTGGGAAGATCTCGACTTTATCGGAAGAACGGTCACTATTCGCAGAGCCTTCACCCACGCGGAACTAGGGGAGCCAAAGTCAGATTCATCGGCCGCGACCCTACCCATCTCCGCTGCCTTGGTGAAGACGCTCCAAGACTACAAAACTCGCGTAAAAAGTGAATGGCTGTTTCCGTCTCGCATCACCGGTGGCCCCCGATCGGCGGACATGGTTCTCAAGGATTATGTCCGTCCAGCGGCAGAGAAGGTCAGGTTGCCCAAGATCGGATGGCACACCTTCCGGCACAGTTATCGCTCGTGGATCGGCGGAGGAAAAGCGACGATGTCGCAGCAAAAAGACATGATGCGGCACGCGGACATTGCCACCACTGCTGGATATGGTGGCACCCCGGTGGAGGAGATGCGGCCGCTCGTAGACGCCGTAGCGAAGAAGCTCAAGTTGCCTGCGCGAGCCAAGCCTCGATTCGAGCCCGGCTAAACCGCCAGCGATTGCCGATCTGTCGGCCCGGGATCTCTCCGGCGGCTGCTTTCAGCCGCACGGTTACTGAATGAATGCGGAGCATGGCTGCAAGGTCGGAAGCGGTCAGTGTGTCCTGAGCTATCTCGGAAGGTTCAGCGTGGCTGCAGGAAGTGGCGGACGCTGCTTTCGAAGGCGGCAGGGACGACGGGGACGCGCTTGACTGCTCAATGGCCATTAGCTTTTTTCCTCTGAAGGGAAATACCGAAACCAGAGGGCGCACCAGAATTACTGTCAGAAAAATTTGATATATGCCGAGGAAGCCCTTGGGGCTGCTTACAGGCGATTTCTATGAGAGCGCTCTGGGAAATGCTCTCAAAGCAGCAGCATCGTGATGCAGGAGATAATCAGCGTTATTTGCGCTTCTGCTGGAGGTCGCGCTGGGAATCGAAGTGAAGTACTCTGCACAGGTGTCACATCTGACGGCCCCCAAAACCACCCTCATAGTCCTTCCGCGCAGCACCACAGGTTTCACAGACTGCCCGACTTTGGGCCTTTGCGACCTCCACCTCGTATTCAAACGCATCCCCGCCGCCGCGGTAGCTTATTCTTAAAGAGCCCCACTTGCTCTTGACGCTGATAATTTGCGCAGATGGATGCTCCACTATCACCACCAGCCGCTCGCAAAGTCGTTCCATGATTCCAAGCCATCCCGGCCCCATCTGGAAACCCCAATGCATGGAAGACCGGGTTACATCCCCGGATAAATCGAAGATGTTAGGGAAGCGGCTTATGATCTCGAGATCTTGAGACGGCATGGGCTACTCGACTCCTGTATCCTCGCCTTTGCGTTGAGCGGTCTTGTGTTTAATCTTTATCTTCGGTTTCGTCGTCTGACGTGTCATCCCATCCAAAAATATCCCACGCCAATTAAGGGGGACACTCGCCGTGAGGATGTTTTATCATCAGGCAGCTCCACTGCTTTAATAGGGTACCGTTCGGGCGCTTCTCCTGGTCCGCCTGAGCGAGATACTTATTTCGAAGACTTAGTCCCGCCCCGTTGAACCGCTCGAACTGAAAGCCATCCCAATCGAAGTTTTTCTTCGCCCATAGATAGCCCATGTCGCGCTCGAAAGCATTCTGATACGGCCAAACGACTGGTCCTTTTAGACGGATCAGATCGACGTTATCTTGAATCAGATTCGGCTCAACACCGTCGTCGAGTCCTAGGTAGGTGGTCCAATCAAGCGGCCCGAGGTTAAATTTTGGGTTGTGCTTTCTTTTACTGGCGAGCTCCCTCATCTTGAGTTTCTCCGGTTGAAGGAGGTCAAGTGCCTTGCGATTTACTCTCCTCAAGGCGGTCAGTGAACCTCTCCATTTGACCTGAATAAGACCGCTCAATTCGGTCTTGGCTAGAGCCTTGCGCATCTGCGCCACCGAAACTCCACGGTCAAAAGCCAGTCGAGGCGCACCGGTCCTTGACCAAGTTTCGTCCCACACACGTTCGTCTTCCGACTTCCCGTTCTTGATAAGTATGTTCTCGGCGCTCTGGTTCTCGCGGTTCGCAACGGCGTACAGTGCGGCCATATCGTAGATTGTGAAGCCGTGGAGGTGAAGGACGGGTGCAACGTTCGTCAGAAGGATCGTCGAGTTAATTGCCATTAGGGCCTCTTTCTTTGGTGATGTGAGTTTGCGGACTTTGGATCCGCACATAGGTCGTCAGCAGTGTTCTGCGTTGAGACTTCGTGAAGGATGGCCGTGGCAATCGTCGAACGAATGTCTAGCACACCACGGAATGTGATCTGAGGAAGCGCGGAAGAGCGCAAGCGGTGTTGCCGGATCATCATCGGAGAGCCTTCGGATCTTCTAATTTGCTCCACAAAGATAAGTACCGATCTGAAGGAGGCCGCTCGCTATATGAGGGCTAATTTTTGCCCAGGGTCGCAATCCTTATCCGCCATCGAAGCCTCACTAGTCAGCCGGAAGATGAAGATCAGGCGCGGAGTATTGTTCGAGCGAGGGCGGGGAAGAGCTTGCCGGTTGCGTAGGCGTAATTTTCCACTCGCAAGTTTGATTCGCGAGATGAACGCCAAACGAAGAGGTGGGGTACGAATATGAGCAGAACTTTCCCGTTTATGGTTGACCGCACGTTCCGGGGTAGTTCTGGTAAATCCAGGGTCTTATGCCCCAGGCGAACATCGAGCCCCGCCGCGGCGGATCTGCGGCCCAAGCATTCAGCCTTCTATTCCGAATGGGGTGAGCAGGTAGTTTGTCGTTGCTGTTGCTGTTGCCGTTGCTTTTGCTGTTGTCCCAGTGCGTAAGCACCTTTTTTCGTCACGCTTCAGCGAAGCGCTGTATTAAAAACAACTGCTTAAGACAACTGCTTAAATACCTGATTTGGGTTTCCATCGGATAGGAGGGTGGCTCTATCAAAGAGGCCCCCTCTCCCGCCAGTTGGGTCTCCGCCCTAACAGCTAGGTACCCCAGTCTATTGGAGAGGCGCTATCCGTTGAGATGTCAGTCGGCGTGTAGCCAAACTTGACCAAACTTTTCGTTCTATAGCCAGGAATTGGTAAAGATCCCCGATCTTTACCAACACTGTCTCGTGGACAGCATCCGCCCCATCGAGATTTGGATAAATATGGAAGTCATATATCGGGTGCGGAGAACGAAAAGAGTATCTACCTTCAGGCCGAAGTCAGCCACGAAGGAGAATCCAGTGAAACAACAGCCCACCACCAATCAAGCGCAGCAATTCCTTCAAATCTCTGACACCGCGCTGGCGAAGTATCCGTCGCAAGGAATGCCATATGCGCAAATATCCGAACGGACTTATCGCTACGATGTGAGCGTCGCACCGGCCCCCCGAAAAAATAATGGATGTCATATATCGGGTGCCGGGAACGAAAAGAGTATCTACCTTCAAGCCGCAGTTAGCCAATAAGGAGAACCCAATGAAGCAACAGCTCACCACCAACCAAGTGCAGCAATTCCTCCAGATCTCTGACACCACGCTGGCGAAGTTACGGGGAAAATACCTCGAATAGCTCCATCGCAAATTCGAACTACAACGCGCTTGAGACGACATTTCGCTACGCACATCAGGGATCCCAGATTTTGCTGAGCTATAAGTATGCGAAATCGATTGATCAGGGATCGAATCTCGGGGAGCAGCTGAATCCAATCGACGCTCGGCGAAGTCGAGCCATCTCCGCCTTCGATCTCAAGCATGACTTCGTTGCAAGCTTTGTGCTTAAGCTTCCATTCACTAATATTTTTCGGGTGAAGAATCGTCTCACGGCGGATTGGAGAGTTTCCGGAACGATACGTTTCGCGAGCGGCTTCCCCGTCATACTCTACGACAACTCCGATAACTCGCTTCTGGGTACTTTGGGGAACGGGGCAAATAACTACCTTCTCGATACGCCTCAGTACACTCCGGAGCCCCTTCGTCTCAATACCAACGGTCGCAACGGACGAGTTGCGTTCGATACCACTCTTTTCTCCGCAGAGCATCTGGGTCAACTCGGCAATTCGAGACGCCGCATGTTCTACGGACCAGGGATCGAGAACTTCGACGCCACGGTGGGCAAAAGATTGGCGGTTGGAGAGGGGCGTTCGTTGGAACTCCGCTTAGAGGCCTTCAACCTCTTCAATCACGCACAGTTTTACGGACCAGCTGCAGTAAACGGTCAGATCGAGGATCCTAACTTCGGACGAATAGTGAGTGCTGCCCACCGCGTCGCATGCAGATAGCCGCGAAGCTAAGCTTCTAGTGGTGCGACACAATCGGAAGCACTTGCAATGTGGCGTTTACAAGGTTCCGCATCGCAAGACAGAACACTGGACAGTCATATAGTTGTCCGCATAGGACTGAGAAGGCAATCAATAGATCAATGTTCTGCGGATGCCACGCGCGTCTTAGATAGACGAAGCCTGTAGAATCCGGATGTCGCTACGAATTCTGTGGCGTCTTTTCTACGCTGGGGCACAGACGAATGGAAAAAAATCCTGATTCCGCAGAACCTTACCTCACTCGCATACGTGAGCATCAAGAGAGGTCTCCTAGAGGGTACGCTCTCCAATAGCCGTTTTACTGAAGAGGCACTCTCCTTCCAACTAGGCATCAGCAAGTCTCCCATTCGGGAAGCGCTGAATTCGCTGCAGAACGAAGGTCTCATCCGTATCGAACCTCGCCGGGGCGCGTATCTTCGTATTTTCACGCCGAAAGAGGTGCACGATCTTTACGATGTGCGCGAAGTTCTGGAGGCGCACGCGATGTTAGCTGCGAAAATTACGCCTGATCTCATCAGAGAGCTTGAAGCAAGCATCGAGCGGACTGTGGTCTTCCTAGCACAGAACGATAAAATTCGGCACATCGAAGAGGACGCTCGCTTTCATTCGCTGCTTGCCGAAGCATCTGAAAACGTGGAATTAGGCTGCATTCTGCAGAACATTCAGAATCAGATATGGCTCTTTCGCGGACAGACTTACGATCTCTCTTCCAGCACTGCAGTACTGGCGCATAAGCGCGTTTTGCAGGCATTGCGCAATGGCAATCACCAAGCTGCGGCTGAGGCGGTGCGAGAGCATATCCGACACGTTCGCGAACGGCTCCTGTCTCATCTGACAAAAGGGAAAAGGGCGCTATAAATCTTGTAACGTTTGCTACCCAGTAGCCTGATATCTGATATATCTTTTGTATGCGCTATCAATGGTCACAATTCGGCAATCCTTTTGTCGCTCTCGCCATGCGCCCCTCCTGTTGTTGCTCCTGTAGATAGCACCTCCCCCCAAATCTAAATTTCTGACTGATCGGTTAATGCGTCGTCCCGCGTGCGCCCTATTTCAACCCATGCAGGCTCGCTGCGTTGTCCGCATGGCCAAGGTTCTTTCCCGGAGAGTTGCGTATGAATTTCAGAAGCCTTTTGGCGTCTATTTTGATGGGGGTGATGTGCTCCTTCGCCTTTGCCCAACATGTCACGTCACCCGAAGAAGCCTTTGGATTTAAGCCGGGTACTGATCGCAAACTCGCTGACTGGGTTCAGCTCACTTCCTATTTTTCTACCTTGTCTCATCAGTCGGACCGAATTCAATATCAAGAGCTCGGAAAGACGACCGAAGGACGTCCCTTTGTTTCAGTCGTAATCTCATCTCCGGAGAACCTGAAGCACGCTGATGAATATAAAGAAATCCTCGGTAAGCTTGCCGATTCGCGAGTGACCTCGCCAGATCAGGCGAACCAACTGACGGCACGAGGCAAAGCGGTACTCGTGGTCACCTGCAACATTCACTCCACTGAGATTGCAAGTTCGCAGAGCTCCTCTGAGTTTGCCTACCGGCTCGCCACTGGAAACACTCCGCAGATTCAGGAAATTCTGAATAACGTCATCATCGTTCTTGTGCCGTCTCTCAATCCCGATGGCGAACAACTTGTAGTGGATTGGTATAAGAAATACCTCGGCACTCCCTATGAGGGCAGTCTGCCGGTGGTGATGTATCACCACTATGTCGGGCATGATGACAATCGCGATTGGTACGGTTTTACTCAGGTGGAGACGCAGCTCGCTGTCGATAAGGTGATCAATCCCTGGCATCCGCAGGTACTCTACGACCTGCATCAGATGGGAGCGCGTGGACCTCGCATTTACCTTCCGCCGTGGGTCGATCCAATTGATCCCAATATCGATCCACTGCTGGTCAGCACCATGAACGCGCTCGGCACCGATACGGCGCTTGAGGTCGCGCAGACCGGCAAGCCGGGCGTACTCATTCACGGAGTTTACGATCTTTGGTCACCTGCCCGGCACTACATGGCTTATCACGGCACGGCGCGCGTGCTTACGGAATCCGCCAGCGCCAACGTTGCTTCGCCGATCGAGATTCCTTTCGACCGTCTGGATCGCGGCATCGGATACGACGCGAAGGTGCGGACGTGGAATTTTCCGGATCCGTGGAAGGGTGGCACGTGGCGTTTGGGCGATATTGTCGCCTACCAGCTCGATGCATTTTTCTCTATCGCGCACAACGTAGCGGCAAATAGGGAACGCTACCTCACGAACTACTACCAGATTCTGAAAAATGCGACGGAGCAGAAGTCCGGCGGCCCCTTCGCTTACATCATCCCCTCAAACCAGACAGATCCAGCTTCCACTGTCCGGCTCATCAGCATTCTGCGCCGCGGTCAGGTCGAGATTCAGCAGGCTGTCAGCGACTTCGACGTGGACGGTCAGCACTACGCGAAGGGAAGTTACATCGTTCCGCTTGCGCAGCCATATGGAGCCTTTGCGAAGACGCTGCTCGAGATTCAGCACTACCCGCAGATTCGCGAGTATCCCGGAGGTCCACTGCAGCGTCCGTACGACGTAACGGCGCAGACGCTTCCGCTGCTGCTTGGCGTGAAGGCTGTTGAAGTGGGCCACCGCTTCGATGTGCGGGGCACTCCGGTCGAAGAGATCAAGCTGGAACAGGGCACCGTCGAAGCTGGCAAGGCGAAGTATGGATATCTGCTCGAAGGGAAGTCGAACGGATCAATCTTCGCGCTCTTCACGCTGCTGAAGAAGAATGTGCATGCCTACCGTCTCACCGGTGAAGGGGATAAGCGAGGTGCGATTTATCTTCCTGCACAACCACATCTACAGGAAGCTGTAGCTGCAGCTGCGGCCCGCTGGCCAGTGCATTTTCGAATAGCCGCTTCTCCTGTAAACGAACCCCGCCTCGATGTGAAATTGCCACGTATCGCTCTCTATCAGAGCTGGGTAGCTTCCATGGATGAGGGTTGGACACGCTGGATCTTCGATCAGAATGAGATTCCATATACACGCGTTGTCGATGTGGACATCCGTAAAGGTGATCTGCACAAAAACTTTGATGTCTTTATTCTTCCTGACAATTCTGCGAGTGCCATCACCAAGGGAACGGGAGGACGCGAAGATGCCCCTGAACCCGATCCTGCAGCCGCCAGTGGAGAAGCAGCTGGACGGCGTGCGGCAAGATCTTCGGCGCCGACAACCAGACGCGAAGGCCCTGAGGTTCCCCCAGAATTCAAGGGTGGCCTGGGTGACGCTGGCGTGGCTGCGTTGCACAGCTTTGTGGAGGATGGCGGCACGGTCGTAGCGCTCAACAAGGCCTCCACGGTCTATGCCGCCAAGGACTCGACCGATGTCAGGAATGTGCTTGCCGGGCTCGCGAATCGCGACTTTTACATTCCCGGTTCCATTCTTGAGGTAAAGATCGATACCTCTGATCCGATTGGCCTCGGTCTCCCGGATCGGCTGCCGATCTTCTTCGAAGGAAGCCCTGCTTTTCAGGTTAGTGGCAGTGCGCATTCGGTTGCCCAATACACCAACGATAGCCCGCTTATAAGCGGTTGGATTCTCGGTGGCAAATACCTCGACCAGCACTCAGCGCTGGCCGTGGAGAAGGTCGGTAAGGGAGAAATTATTCTTTTCGGATTCCGTCCGCAGTACCGTGCCCAGTCTGAAGCGACCTACCGCCTTTTCTTCAACTCGTTGCTCTCTGCAACCTCTACTCCGGCTGAAGCCTCTGTTGGAAAGTACACACGATGAAGCACCATCTAAAATTCGCCATTGCCATCTCCGTCTTGCTTTCCCCAATAGTCATGCCTCTTAGAGCGCAGGGCATCCTTTCGGAAGTGCATGGCACAGTGACGGACCCGGCAGGTTCCGCTGTTCCTTCTGCCACCATCACCGTCACTGATACGGCTAAGGGCTGGACTCGCGTTCTACAGGCGAATGGACAAGGGGCTTATGAGCTTCCTCAACTTGATCCGGACACGATCTCCATCTCCGTCGAGGCACCGTCATTCAAGCGAGCCATTCGCAAGGGAATCATTTTGCAGACGGGGCAGCAGGCGGAGATCGATTTCGTACTCCAAACCGGAGAGACGAACGATACCGTTACGGTGACTGCAGATGCATCGCAAGTGCAGTCTGACAATGGAGCACTTGGAACAGTCGTCGATACACGCAAGATCCTGGAGTTACCGCTCAACGGCCGCAACTTCATCCAGCTTGCACAGCTTGTGCCGAACGCTTTTCCTCCAATCAACAACTCATCACTTTCATTCCGTGGCGGATTTAACGTGGCAGGGCAACCGGAAGTGAATCAGAACTACATCCTGGATGGCATCGACAATTCAGATGAAGCGACGATGCAACCGACCGTTTCTCCGTCGGTAGACGGAATTCAGGAGTTCAAGCTGCTAACGGGTGTATATCCGGCGGAGTATGGGCGTTACTCCGGAGGACAGATCATCGTTACCACGAAGGCTGGCTCCAATGAAATTCACGGCACAGCATACGAGTTCAGCCGGACGTCGGCACTCGATGCCAAAAACTATTTCAGTCCAGGGTCATTGCCCAGCTTCAATCGCAATCAGTTTGGCGGATCAATTGGTGCGCCTGTAAAGAAGAATGTCGCCTTTGTCTTCGGAACCTATGAAGGCCTGCGTCTTACCCAACAGATTAGCGCGCTAGCCACGGTGCCGACCCTTCTGAATCGTACAGGTGACCTTTCCGATCAGAGCAAGCCAGTTATCAATCCAGCAACTGGCGTTGCCTTTCCGGGCAACAAGCTTCCTGGTGTGAACCCGGTAAGCGCCGCATTGTTGCAGTACTACCCGCTGCCGACTTACAACGACCGCACGGCCAACAATTATCTCTTCAGCGAGACGCGCACCCAGAATCAGGATCAGTACTCGATACGCACAGATGTGAATCTGAAAAAAGGCAACTCGCTTTTTGTCGCGTACCAGCGGCAAAACATGAATATCTTTGAACCGTCAAACTCGCTGTGCGGCAGTTCTGTTTTGCCCGGCTTCGGCTGCTTCACGCCGGAGTTGGACCAGGCGATCTCCGTGCATGATACTCAAATTTTTTCAGCACATCTGGTGAATGAGCTGCGCGTTGGCTACAACCGCATTGGCACAAACCGCCTGCTGGAAGATGCGAAGTTCGGGGACGTGGTCGACCAACTCGGTATCCCTTCCTCGGGAAGCAACGGTGTCGGTCCACAAACCGGCACCAATCTTGGTGTGCCGAATGTAACCGTCTCTGGATACGCCACGGTCGGAGGAGCGACCAACCTTCCACAAGGACGCCGCGATAACACGATGAATTACATCGACATACTCGCGTGGAGCAAGGGAGCGCACACGATTCGCGTCGGTGCGGATGTCAAACGGTTTGTCTATAACCTCAACTATTACCAGAACGGCCGCGGAGTTTTCAGCTTCAACGGACAGTACACGACCAGTGCACTTGCGGACTTTCTCCTGGGTGATCTACTTTCTACCTCGCGCGCTCCGGGTGACCCTGGCGTGCACAGCTTCACCACAACCTCTGACTTCTTTGCTCAAGATCAGTGGCAGGTCTCGCCACGTATTACCTTCACCTATGGTCTTCGTTATGAACTTGACTTTCCCGAAGGTGAGCGCCAAAAACGCATCTCCACCTTTGATCCCCTGACCGGTCTCGTCCCTGTTGCCGATGGCCGCCTGCTCAGCGTCAGCAATGGTCAACTCGTACAGGTTGCCGGTGTCAGCGCGTTCGATGGAACCGTGTGGAAACTTGCGAAGGGCAATGTTGCTCCGCGTATAGGTCTGGCGATGAAGCCGTTTGGTGATGAGAAGACGGTCGTCCGCGCGGGCTATGGTATCTACTACAACCAGGTCGTCGCGGGAAACGGAATCTCCCAACTTTGGCGGGGCATTCCGTTCCGTGTCCGTCAAACCTTCACCAACACCAATAGCAGCACCTACCCCAAGCCAGCGTTGACTGCAACTTGGACCAATCCGTTTCCGATTGGAGCCACGAACGCAGGTGGCTTCACACCGAACGGCATCAATCCTAACTACAAGACGGCGAACTACCAGCAGTGGAGCGTTACCGTGGACCGCGAACTGCAAAAAGATCTTTCGCTCGAGGTTAGTTATCTTGGAACAAAGGGCACCCACTTGCAGGAAAGTTACAACCTCAACCAGCCAACTCCTGGTGCAGGGGCGATTCAGGCGCGCCGCCCCTATCCGCAGTGGGGAAGCATCACGTGGGTAGACTCGAACGGATATTCCAATTTCAATTCGCTTGCCGCACAGTTGCAGCGTCGCTACTCTCAGGGACTCACACTGCTAGTCGCCTATACCTATTCCCACTCTCTTGACGACGCAAGCGCGATCCAAAATCCACGTAATCTTCCTGCCAGCTACGGTCCTTCGGATTTCGATATTCGTCACCGTCTCGTCGGCAGCTTCACTTATGAACTTCCATTCGGCCACGGGCACGCGCTAGGAGCCAACTTCAACCGTGCGGCAGAAATCCTCATCTCTGGCTGGCAAGCCAATGGAATAGCAGTCTTCCAAACCGGCACACCGTTTACCGTCACTACATCCAAGGACATCTCCAACACGGGCGCGAGCAACTGGGTCAATCTGGTTCCAGGGCAGGATCCAAATGCTGGACCTCGGACACCGACGCATTGGTTCAACACCGCTGCCTTTACCGACACTCTTCCTGCAGGCACCTTCGCTTACGGCAATTCGAGCCGAAACCTGTTGCGTTCTGACGGGCCGGTAAACCTCGACCTAGGCGTCTATCGCCGCATTCCTTTTGTGCACGAGACTGCTTTTCAGATCCGGGCCGAGGTCTATAACGTGCTGAATCACCCCACCTTCGCAGCGCCAACCGCGAACATCCAGTCTGGAAGCTTTGGTCAGATCAGCAGCATCAGCAACAGCTCACGACAGACGCAGTTTGCCGTGAAATACCTCTTCTGAATCGATCTTTGTGAAGTTCCTAGGCGGTATCGACATATAGACTTTGCGCCGAGTCTTTGATTTGTTGTTCTATTTTCATGGGTGTTGGTCGGTATGAGTTGAGTGAGGTGCAGAGGAGCCGGATTGAGAGTCTGCTTCCTGGTCGTGTGGAGACGGTAGGCCGTACGGCTGCGGACAACCGTGTTTTTATCAACGGAGTTCTTTGGGTACTCCGCTCCGGCGCTCGCTGGCACGATCTGTCCGAGCGCTATGGCAAGTACAAGAGCGTGCATAAGCGGTTCAGTCGCTGGGCGGCCAGCGGAGTTTGGGAGAAGATTTTCCATGACCTGGTGGCGGATCGCAGGAACCTGTACCTGATGATCGATGCGACGATCGTGCGAGCCCATCAACAGGCGGCGACGGGCCGCAAAAAGGGGGCACGGACAAGGCTCTGGGGCGCTCCCGAGGAGGTCTGACGACCAAGATTTATCTGCTGGCCAACGAACTGGGTCTGCCCGTAGATTTCGCGTCACCGGAGGCCAGGTCCATGACGGCACTCAAGCCATCGATCTACTCAGAGAACGAAAGGCCGAATGGGTGCTGGCCGACAAGGGCTATGATAGCCAGACCATCCTTGATCCCATCCAGATCATGGGAGCAGTCGCAGTCGTGCCTTCCAAATCCAACCGAAAACAACAACGCACCCACGACAAAGAACTCTATCGAAAACGGAACTGCATCGAACGCTGCTTCTCCCGGCTCAAGCACTTCCGACGCTTCGCAACACGATACGAAAAGCTCAAACAGAACTTCAATGCCTTCGTCGCTCTCGCCTGTTCATGGCTACATCTACTGCTATATGTCGATACGGCCTAGTTAAGGACGACGCAAGTGAGCCTTAGTTGACGCATTCAGGCCGAGTCATTCGTTGAGGCAAGATTAAGGACCCCGAGCTCCGACTCGTGCGGCAACTCAGTCGATTCCCAACACGACAGTTGGCCGCCAAATAGCGCCGAAGAAACGCCTGGAGCGCTATGAAGTTATGAAACGGCTGGTCGATGGCGGGATGAACCATTCTCAAGACGCGCGGCATATAGGGATTCCTTTCCGAACCGTGCAGCGATGGATGGCCTGCGGTGTCTTCCCGGAACGCAAGGAACGCAGGTTCCCGAACTCGGTCGATGAGTTCGGCGAGCATCTCAAGAAGCGCTACCGCGATGGCTGTAGGAACGCCACCCAGCTCTGGCGCGAGATCAAGCAACTCGGATTTTCAGGCAGGGGCAGCAGCGTCTGGCGCTGGCTTCGAAGGCGCTTCGGAACCAGCGGAGAAGTAAGTGTTTCGCCGCGCACAAGCAGGGCATTTTCCATCTCGCCGCAACACGTCGCCTGGCTCATACTTAGAGCAAATCTTCCCAAGTGCAGATATCTCCAGGCGATCTACAACGTGTCGCCGCAGATCGCAGCCATGGCACAGACAGCACAAAAGTTCTTCGAGATGATCCGTGCACGCAATGCAGCAGCCTGGCCGCAGTGGCTCCAGGAAGCACAGAACTCGCCGCTTGCTTCCTTCGCGCACAGACTGAGACGAGACCAGAGTGCCGTCGATGCCGCACTCAGAATGCCCTGGAGCAACGGTATGATCGAAGGCCACATCCACCGACTGAAGCTGCTCAAGCGACAAATGTATGGACGCGCCGGCTTCGATCTGCTCAGGCTCCACGTCCTCAACCCGGTCTGAAATCAATGGCAGAAAACGCGAACGCAAACTCACATAACCGCTTTACCAAATGTGAACCAGAACCCAAATAATTCCGCAAACCACAAGTAGGAGATGTCCATGCGGTTCAAGCTTTCATTCAACAAGACAATCCGGAGAACTCTGCGAATCTCTGCTACGGCGGTGCACGGATCTGACCATGCTCTGTCAATCTAAGACAATGACGACGCAAACTTGCGTTAGGAAGCCAGCGCCTGCTCAATACAAAGCTTATTTACGGTTTCATCTCACGAGGGTGCGCAAGTGTCTCGAAAATCGACCTCCTGGGCTGCTCTAGAGGCAGTGTTACCGAGCCATTGCTAGGGCCATCACTTCTTCAGGAAATTTGACATTTTTTCCAGACCGTAATCATCTATTCGTAGCCCTTCTCAAACGCTGCGCCGTCAGGCGTTGCCCCGATTCAACCGTTCTACGGTCACACTTCTGCGCCCCAAAATATCGCCGCAAACCCCTTTTTGGCGAGCGGCCTATCGCTATCAGGAGACCTTTAGCATGTCCTCGTTCCTCAGGAAGTACCGTATTGCAATCGTCGCGATTTTAGTCATCATCCTGTCCGGTGCTGATTATGCGCAGGAGACGACCGGCTCCATCAGCGGTACCGTCAGCGACTCCACGGGAGCCGCAATTAAAGGTGTAACTGTTGTTTTGACCACACGGAGCGCGGTCAGGACGTACGGACTCTCACGACCAACGGTGCGGGCTACTTCACAGCAACGTCACTACCCTTGGGGGTGTACACGGTCAAGCTCACTGCTGACGGTTTTGCTACAGCGAATGTAACCGGGCTTATGCTTCATGTGAACGATGCGCTTACGGTCAACCAGCAATTGAAGACTGGTAATACTACGGAACAGGTCAGCATTCAGGCGGACGCAGTGCAGTTGAACTTCGAAGATGCCACCTCCGCTGGTCTCATCAGTGGTCAGCAGGCACGTGAGTTAGTGCTGAATAATCGTAACTATGAACAACTGATCCAGTTGCAGCCCGGCGTTTCCTACGGTGGTGCGAACGATCAACTCTACGTCGGTTCCACGGTTCCCTCGGGCAGTTCGAATCAGGTCGCCTTCTCTGTCAACGGCGGGCGCTCGACCTCGAACAACTGGACTATCGACGGTGCCGACAACGTGGACCGCGGCTCTGGCCTGACACTACTTGTTTACCCTTCCGTAGACGCCATCGCTGAGTTCAAAACGTTGCGCGGCCAGTACTCGGCTCAATTTGGCCGTGGCGCCAGCGGACAGATCAACGTGGTAACCAAGTCCGGCACAAACGACTGGCATGGTTCGGTGTATGAGTTCTTTCGCAACGACGCGCTTAACGCCAACGGGTATTTCAACAATCTGAACAAGATCGCGCGCTCCTCCTCTCCGCTTCGGTACAACGACTTTGGAGGAATCGTGGGTGGTCCGGTGGACATCCCCAGCCTCTACAAAGGTAAAGATAAGACCTTCTTCTTCTTCTCGTACGAGGGTCGACGTGTCATCCAGTATGTCGGCGGCTACTCGTTAGTGCCCACGGCCGCGGATCGCACTGGCGACTTCACGAATGCTTATTCCTTGGGGGAGAGTTTGCCCTCTGAACTTGGCCGTGGATGGTAAGTCTCCAGCAGGAAAGTGTGAAACTGCATCTCGAGTGAATTGAGCGTTAGTGTAGGCTTCCGTCCCCGTCGTGCGGTGTAGCCATCGAGGTCGCACAGGAACATCTCGTTGACCGTGCGGAAGAAGCGCTCGATGCGGCCTCGCCCCTGAGGCTGTCCTGGCGTTGAGAATATAAGTCGGATCTTCAGATCGGCAGCCACCTGTTCAAGATGTTTCGAACGGAAATCGGAACCGTTGTCGGTGTATAGGACATCCGGGATTCCGCAGATCTGCCAGTGGGGATCACCTTTACGCCAGATGCCCTGGCGTAAAGCAAGCGTGGTTCGCAAGGATGAAGGCGGATCAAACACTAGGTAGTAGCCGGCGACAGCGCGGCTGTAATCGTCGATGACAATGGTCAGCCACGGCTTGGCGACCGAACCATCGCCGCGCAGCAGTTTGATATCGAGCTGTGCATGATCGACCTGCCATATAGAGTTCGGCTTAGCTGCTTCGCGCCTATGGACAAGGTCAAAGCCCGCACCGTAGGCCTTGTTGTCTCGATGCGCCAGCATCAGCAACCCAGTTGGAAGGCCACGCACAATTCGGCGAACGACTGCATAGCTTGGCTGGTGCTCTTGGAGGGTTTCGGCTATGGCACGCGCTTGTCGGTGTATGGAACTGATGGGCAGCGGCGGACGCTCAAGCGCAAGCCCTTCGATGGCCTTGATCAACTGTGACGAGGCTAGTATTTGCTCGCCCTCGTCGGCTCGACCCTTACGAGCTAAGGCAGCCAGCCCACCACTGCGGTACGCTTGTGCCCACCTAAAGGCGGTGCGGTAGGGAATGGACGCTTCTGAAGCGACCACCCGCAGCGGGCGCTCTTGCTCCAGGTGTGGTCGCAGCAACTCAAAACGTTGCAGGGCAAGTTCACGCGAGGCCTGCGGGATGGCAGAAAGTGCGTCCACACGCACGAGTGTGCCACATAATTAGAACCGAAGTTCGCCAAATAATTAGAAAAACGACATCCTGTTGAATCGAACTTCGGCAAAATATACTTCAGTTGGTTTGTCCTAGCTCCTCACGCACAACGTACCCGGCGACGGAATTACCATCTGCATTCTTGAACTCGTTCCGGAGTACTAGGAACCGATCCGGGCCGCAATTCATCTCGATAAACGCTTTGCTCAACTGAGCATCGGCGAGATAAGCGGAGCCGGTGTCGATACGGCAGGTTGCCTATGCTCGTCAGCAAGCTTCGATGAAATTGTGAAAAGAACATTGAATAGATCGTCACTTGACTCAATCTCGCGGTCTGAAAGGTCATGCGCTACGCCGACGACAAGACGATCATGCACGTACAAAATGGCGAAGGAAAGATGTTACCGTGGTAATCAGCCAAAGCTGACTCGTGGGCGCAACGCCGTGGACTTTGCGGCTTCCGCTACGACGGCTTGAAAGGAAGTGGACTTTACGCGTGCCGTGTTGGAATCGGGCGATGGCGGCAACCCGTGCTGCGGGATCGCGTGGAGATTCAAGCTCGCCCTTGAACCAGAAACACAAGTAAGAATTCCAGTTATGAATGGTTGAGAATAAGAGAGCCGATCATTGGTGCATTGAAGAGCCTGGCCCCCTGCCGTGGTTCTGGTGAACGGCAAGTATGTCTTCATGATCTGGAAGGCTTAAGCCTCAGATGACAAGGCGAAGACATATCCATGAAGCTCTTTCAACTCACGCGTTAACATGACGGAAAGTCGTCGAACCTTGAGCAAGAAAAGATGGAAGCAGTCTGCTGAGCCAACCTTGTTTAGGATTGCAGCAGTAGAGGTTTCATCTTTTCGCGAATAATTCTTATGGCACTTAGGACATGAGCAGACAAGGAGAAACATGGCGGACCGACGCCTAAGCGTTAGACCGCCATGCTGGATTGCTATTTACTGCGAGGAACCAATAGCCGCGTTGAATAAGCTATTGGAAGAGTCATCATCTTCGAGTGAGTACATCATTACTCCAGCAAGTCCCTTTTGTTTGATATAGGCCCGCTTATATTGAAGTGAAAATGGAATATCAATTCCATAAAAGTTCTCCCCGTCATACACCCAGGAGGTATCGGTGGTTTGATCGAAGAAGAGATTATTGCTGCTTAATATTCCGGCAGCTTCAAGCTCTTTGTAATCGACAACTCCTGCCTGCTGAGAAAGAGAAAACGGTGCCGTTGCTCCATTCACGGATCGATAAAGGCCATGCGACCCGGCATCAGGTACGCCCGTCCAACCTCGTCCGTAGAAGGCGACACCTAGGTTCAATTTATTGGCTGGAAAGCCTTTATTAATCCAACTGGTTATCGCACTGTCAACTGTAAATCCCGTTCCGAAGGCCGGGCTTGCGGGAGCGTCGAACAAGGGAGCCTGCAGGTTCGTAGGTCCATTCGTTTCAAACGCACCGTGAAAGTCATAGGACAGAAGGTCGGCATAATCTAAGTATTGCGCCAATTGTGAGATTTGTAGGCTGTTTATCTCAGTTGGCCCTGCGGGAACGGCAGCCGTAAGCATGTATTGCTTACCCCCGAGAGCATTAAGCTGCGCACGAAATTCCGCGAACAATGCAGTGTAGTTTGCAGTATCTTGAGCAGAATAATGGTTACCTATATTCCCATCGGGACTTGCCGGAAACTCCCAGTCGATGTCGAAGCCATCGAAGATTCCTGCTGCAGCGCCTGTTCCTCCAGCGGGACTGGTCGAAAGCACCGGAAGGTTGCCTTTTATATATAGGTTAATACAGGAACTAACGAATTTCTTTCTAGTCGTATCCGTAGCAGCCACGTCAGAAAAAAACTTCGAATACGTCCAGCCGCCGATGGAGATCAAAACCTTGAGATTCGGATATCTTACTTTCAACTCTCGGAGCTGATTGAAATTCCCCTCTAACGGTTGTCCCCATTGATCGGTACTTCCATCGACGCTGTTATCCGATGTGAAACCCATCTGATAATCCGCATAAGCGTCGGAGCCTCCATCGTAGTTGTTTGGGTTATTCGGATCCGTTCCTACCGGCTGATTTGCCGCGAAGCAGGTCAGGTTAACGGGATCGATATTTTCAAATGAATAGATTAGTGATGTTAGCCTGCCCGCGATGCCTTTCGTGTCGAGCGCTTTAGGATAAAAGGCGTTCCCGTAGACGGACCAGCTGTTGTAGTACGCGATTCGCTGGCCGGGGACAGGAGCATTGGTCGCAATCAGGTTATTGGGTGGGATGGCCGGGTCTCTGCCTACGCAGAGCATATCGGCAGTGCACCCGGCAGGATCCGGGGCCACGCAGGCACCGTTCCCATACACGCAGGGCCCATTTCCATCAGAACCAGCTGTACCTGCAGCACTACCACCGTCCCCGGAGGACGTACATGCGCCATCTCCCGCCTCACAGGCGGACAACCCACCTATATTGCAATTCTGTCCAGGAGTAGGCTCTAAGTAGCATATATTACGTTGTCCAAGTTGTATGAGAAGAGAGTGTGCTGCAATTGGATTATCGGTAATGAGATACTGGAAGCCCTGGCTAAGGAGGAAGTTTAAATTAGTTCGCTGATCGCTATGGTCAACTGGTTGGCTTGGATCCTTCGGTCCTGTGTTGTTTGGATTGTTATAAAGATACTGATCCAGCTTGTCGCAGCAGCTACCGTTTGAGGATCTGAAGAACTGTGGGGTCTGGTCGCCACTAGCATAATACTCACCGACAGGATTGAACTCACCTACGGTCATCGCCGCCTTCGTGCCTAAATTGAGTTTAGCCGCGGATAAAACGCTGGTCAGAATACCATTGGGCTCCTTCATTCCAACTTCCACCGCAGGTATCTTAAGGGGGCCGAATTGGTTGGAGGTTTCCATATTCGTTAGCCAGTTGATGATGCCCTGTTCGCCTCCGAAACCGTTGGCACCCACGTCCGATAGATCAAAACCTCCATCTTCGGTATCGGTGATGGTTGTGGTTGTTGGAGCAATGTCTGCGGTGTTGATAACCGGGATGAAGTTGACTTTAGTAGCGTTTGCTCCAAAGGTATTCAAGAAACTCGTATACCCACCAGGAAACACGGTCGCAGGCATCTTGAAGACCACTGAGTTAAGGAATGGACGCCCGGCGTCGTCTACTTTGGACAGGACAATATTAAGCGCTGCCTGCGCTATCGCAGTACTCTGAATGTCGAGCATGACAGCCATTCGGATCTTGTTTTTAGTGATGTAATCGAAAGCGTCCGATAAGGTTGGCGGGTACTCCCCAAATATTTTATTGAAGCCAGAGCACCCGTGATCCGTCCAGGTGTTTAGAAGACTGACACTGTCTCTTAGATAGGTTTCACCCAGTAGAGACCTTGTATCCGACAGCTTCGTGTTAGCTATCATGGGGTTGACAGAATCGTTGGTCGAGTTGCCAGGAGGTGTAAATGGGTCGTATCTGCGGGGAGGTACAGAGGATAGCACAGTAGATAGCCCACACCACTCCCTTCCCCACGTCTTGTCGTGGCTGAGAATGGGCACACCGTCGCTCGTCAGTTTGACATCGAGTTCAATCATCTCCCATCCCTGCTGTGCGGCCAATCCAATCGACTGCAGGGAGTTTTCCGAGACACCCGATGCTTGATTTAGCCCAGCCAGCGCGTGGATCCCCCGATGAGCGGAGAGCAGAACGAGATCCTGGTGCGGATTATAAAGTGCTTGCATAATCTGTGGGGTATCAAACCCATTCGGATTCGGGTTCGCAAGCGTAGAGGTCCACACGGTATTTCCGGACGGTTCGGCTGTGTCTTGCGCCGCTGCACGGAGTGGTGCAGCCAGGGGTATACAAATCACGCTTGCAAGTAGGAAACATAGTTGCGTGAAGTTGAATTGCTGCTTGGGTCGGATCATAACGTATCTCCTGTCAGGCTAGGCACTCGGCATTGTGGTTGCGAGTTCGAGAGAGTTGGATCAGCATCGTTAAGGGAGGAATGTTGGTAGGCCAGTCTGATCTGGAACCAATGGAGTTGCGGAGGTCTGCGCAACGGTGAAGGCTTTTGGCCTTTAGAGCGGGCAGGATCGGCAATTACAATCTCAGTTTTCCGGTACGAGCCAGAGGCTACTCGCCCGACGTTGGCGAAGGTCGTTTCTGTATGGAGTGGAGACACCATAGTGAGTCATTATCAAGTGAAGACTTACTATGAAAGCTCCATCCGGGCCGAATCTAGCAGTATTCTAAGGTCATCCCAAGCGATTTCGCGGCTACGACTCGGTTGCTTTGATGTAAGTCGATTATTTCCGCTGTTGTATCAAGCAATCCTGATGTGCTGATACATAAACAATGCATGAATGTGGTCGAACTGGCATTCATCTGGACGCAGTAAAGGGAAGTGGCAGGCTATCGAATGCTTACCTACCTTGGAAGGAAAAATAGTTTGTAAATTCAGCGGCAAGGGAGATAAGCGAATTGGCTAAGAATATGCATGGTTCGGCGTGAGGATGGGTGCGACGCGCATCAGCGGGTCAATCCATCACCCGGTACGCAAGGATGTTTCTCCTGATCGCCGAGCCGGTCAGGTTAGTACTGTCCAGCACGAGTTGGAAGTGGGGGATCGAACCATCGGGCCGACTTATACGTTTAATAAACGGAAGGAATGTGGAATCATCCGCGACAAAATCCCAAGCGCATTGCGTGCCTGCCATCGAGGTACCTTCGAGTATCAGTACATTGGCGGTGGCATCCAGATTTGGCACAAACCCCACCACACCGTACACGCGGTGTTGCGGATCGTCATAGTTCGATGTCCATCGAGCGGGTTCGTTTCCAGTAGGCGCGCGATTTACGACTGAATATTGGCGGATATGAGCATCCGCGAAGATGAAATTCATTCTTGGCTCGAATAATTCCACCCACGGATTTGCGACCGCTGCTCCGATGAGCACGACGTTCGCTTCTTTGAGATCATCTATATGCACATCGCGAGCGTAACTTAGAGCGAGTTCACCGTTTTGGGTATCTGCGATTTGGGTTAGATGCTTGACGATGCCCAGATCAACGATTGAGGTGTATCGTCGGCTGGCAAGGTCGGCAGGATTCACCTGTCCCGTATGCATCTCTCCTTTCGCCCGGTAACTTCCGCTTACGTAACGCTCAAGATCGACGTTTTCGCCCGCGGCACTCTGCCACATGACCAGCCCCGTATCACTGGGAACCACGACCGTTCTCTGGTTGGAGTGAAAAAGTAGGCCCCAAAAGGGGTTCGAGATTGGTGGAGTCGCCCTGCCCGTGGAAGATCGCTCCAAGCTCCTACTCCCGATAAGAAGGAGCGCAACGAGGAGGATCGCAACCAGTAGCCATGGAAGTTTCGCATTCTGGAGAATCCAAGGCACTCTTTTGGTTGCTTCGGGAAGAGATAACTGGGGAGGGGCCACGGACAAAATAGAGGACGATTCGACTTTGCAGACCTGTCCTGCATTAGGTTCAAACACCGGAACATAGCTTCCTCTCGGTAAGGAGATGCGAACTGGTTCGTTCACACCCTCTCCGCTGAAATAAAGGTCGAGGCGCTGCCGGAGTCTACTGGCTTGAGGGCGGACAATTCCGTCGATGGAAGAATCGTAGTCGGGGGCGCGTCCGAAGACCGTAGTCCCGATCTTTTGTTCGTTGATTTCGCTGGCCCGCCCGTTCAGCGTGAGATCACAGATACAAACCAAAAAACTCGCCAGACGTTCGCTCTTCCCGAATGTGGAGGATTCAACGACCCTACGCACGAGAGCACGTCTTGCTTCAATCCCGGCGTTCTTCGATGAGGACCCGCTACTCGTGCTGGTAAGCATCTTTATCTCTCCGTATGACTATCCAGTAGATATCACGGCCGGATGAATGGAGGATCAATAAGTATTCACGGGATGTTTATGTATCAACTCCAGTGGTGCTACCTGATACACAACACAAGACAAAAGACTTAAGTGATGTACCAGCGTTGTTCCCGCAAAATCTCTTGGATCCTTTCTCAAACGCTGCTAGTGTCGGACGCGAGTGATGGCCTGACGCCTCTACTCAATCCTCATTGACCTTCTCCAGGAGTTGCCGCCGTGATTCGAAGTTTTTCACTATGCCCAGCGTCCACAGATCGCACGAATGCGAACGGGGCCGCAATTCGGACCAACGGTTGGGCGGCTCGTTATTCGGTTCTCGTCGCCTTGATTTTAATGTCAACCGCGTTTGCGCATGCTCAGTTTGATGCAGCTGAAGTACTTGGAAGCATTAGGGACTCGAATGGCGCATCGATCTCCGAGGCCACCGTCGTGCTGACGGATTCAGCCAGGGGCATAAAGGTTTCGCGGCAAACCGATTCAAACGGAAACTATGATTTTACGAATGTTCGGGTCGGCGAATACATCCTGAACGTACAGGCCCCGGGCTTTGCCGGTTCTGTCACCGACAAATTTACGGTGAATGTCGGTGCAAGACAAAGAGTCGATGTGGGGCTGAAGCTTGGAGGGGACACGGAGAGTGTGACCGTTTCGGGAGCTGCGAGTCAGTTGGAAACCGATACCAGCGACCGCGGACAGACGATTCAAGCGGCGCAGGCTGTGACTCTCCCATTGAACGGGCGCGCTTATGCGGACCTTTCAAAGTTAGTTCCGGGCGTTCGTCAGTCCCTGAACGGTGTCGTTTCGAACCCTCCAAGAGAGGCATCTTATAACGTCAACGGTCTTACTTCGCAGTACAACAACTTCGAGCTGGACGGTATTGATAACAACGCGTACCAGGAGGCCAATCAGGGCTTCTCAAACGAGGCCGTCATTCCTTCACCGGATGCCATTCAGGAGTTCAAAGTTCAAACAGACAACTACTCAGCTGAGTATGGCCGCGCCGGCGGCGCCATTATCAACGTGACTACGCGGAGCGGTACCAATCAATTTCATGGCGGCGCCTACGATTATCTCCGTAATACCGTCCTCAACGCATTTGGCCCCCTCTATGGCACAGGCGTAAAGCCAACATTGGTGCAAAATCAATTCGGCGGGACCTTTGGGGGGCCAATTCTCAAGAACAAGCTGTTCATCTTTGCGGACTATGAAGGTTTGCGCTCTGTTGCTCATACCCTGATGACGGCAAATGTGCCTACGCAGGAAGAACACCAGGGACTTTTCATCTCAGATGGTTCGGATGGAAAACCCGCAGGCACTCGTATCCCTCTCAAGAATCCTTATACTGGCCAACTTTACGCCGGGCAGGTACCACTCTCGGACCCCAACATTGACCCTTTGGCGCTAACGGCGATGAAATATTTGCCCCTGCCGAACATCCCGGGCGCTCCTATCACGGGGACTAACTTCCAGTTTCTCCCAGCTTCTACCGACTTCGAGAACAAGGGAGATGCGCGCGTCGACTTCGTCCTAACTCCAAATCAAAATGGGTTCTTCCGTTATAGCCAGCGCGGCGCATCCACTTTTCAGCCGGGCAACATCCCCGGTCTGGCCGGTGGAAACAGCGCCGGAACCCTCTATGCAAAGAGTCGCCAATTAGCAGCTGGCTACAACTGGGTCGTCTCCTCCAACGCCATCCTCGAACTCCGCTTTGGCCAGACCTGGACGGAGAGCGGCAAGTCTCCGCAACTCCTTGGGCAACCGAATCTTCTGGCTGGCATTCCGAACGTTCCCACAGATCCAGCCCTTGGCGGAGGTCTCAATACGCAGTCGGTTACAGGCTTCAGTCAATTCGGTACATCAGCATCGGCTTTACAGTTCACGAATCCAACGCAGGCCAATCCGAAAGTTAACTTTACCTGGGTGAGAGGGAAGCACAGCCTCAAGGTTGGATATGAATATGGCTGGCTGGCGCAGGCAATCTCGGATTTCCATCCGAAGTTCGGGTCCGACAGCTATGCCGGTCAGTTTAGTTCGGCTGGCTCCGCCACCACCGTCCAGGCCGCAAATCTCAGCGACTTCCTTTTTGGGGCAAGAAGCAATTATGCGCTGAATGCACCCAATGAAGTGAACTATAAGCGCTTCTGGCACTTTGGATACATCCAGGATGATTGGAAGGCCCTTCCCAAACTAACGATTAATGCCGGTCTTCGCTATGAATTCATGGCCCCTTATTTCGAGCAGGACGATAAGATCCTGAACTTCGATCCGGTGAACCAGCAACTGCTCCATGCCGGTACGGGTACCGACGTAGACAGCACAACGCCAGGGCACATTTACAAGATCCACTATGTTGGAGGGTCTTCAGTCGGAAATCGCGCTTTGATTAATCCCGACTACAAGGACTTCGGCCCTCGCTTAGGCTTTGCATATCAGGCACTCCCGGGAACGGTCATCCGAGGCGGGTATGGAATCAGCTACGCGTTCCTCTTCCGCTTCGGCGGAGAAGGCCTGCTGGCCTATAACGGACCGAACAACTACTCTGCGACACTGCCTGTGAACCAGACTCCGTCGCAAGGTATTTGCACCTCGCTGACGCAGGACCCCACAACCTGCTTTCGCCGAACACAAGATGGGTATCAGACTAACTTCGCAGGGCCAAGCAACTTCAGCACGGTACGGGCCCAAACCCGCTACACCCCGCAGGATTTCAAGAACGCCTATGTGCAGGCTTTTCATATGTCGGTTCAACAGCAGCTGCCCAGGAATACCACACTGGAAATCGCGTTTGTTGGCAGTCATGGCGTCCATATTGCGGCTCTCGCCGACACCAACCAGGCCAGGCTGTGCACTGCGGTCGAGATCTCCTCAGGAGCTTGTTCCTCAAGCGGCAGCGCATCGCTGCTGAACCGCCGACCGATCAAAAACTTTACAGACATCCTCACCGAAACAAACGCCAACTTTCTGACCTACAACTCGCTCCAAACGAAACTCGAGCATCGCTTTTCAGAGGGATTCTTTCTCATCAACGCGTTCACCTGGTCTCAGGCGTATGACGCTTCAGGCGCGGATCTTGAGATTAACAATGGCGACAGCGCGGTTGTAAACATTGCGAATGTACGCGGTGACCGTGGTCTGTCAGGATACAACCAGCCGTTGAACGACACAACCTCGTTCATCGTGGACCTGCCTTTCGGGGCGGGACGCAGATGGGGATCGGCAGCGCCAAAGTGGGAACAGGAGATCCTTGGGGGATGGCAGTTGACGGGCATCAACAGTGTCACAAGCGGCGTGCCCCTGAACCTGGCCTATACCGCAAATTCAAATCAGGTGGTGTCAACAACCAGTTCCGTCTACTCGCTTCGTCCGAATCTCGTCAGCACACCCCACGCGGTGTATGGTCAAAGACTCTCCAAAACGAACAGTGCTCTCAATGGTTACCTCAACATTGCTGCGGTGTCGACCCCTTCGGGGTCACAGCTCTTCGGAAATGCCGGACGTAACAGTCTTCGCGGACCCGCCTTTGGCCAGTTTGATCTCTCAGCTCACAAGAAGTTCCCTCTCTTGACTGAAGCCCAAAGTCTCGAATTTCGTATCGAAGCCTTCAACGTGTTGAACAGCACGAACTACATTGCCCCCAACACGAACATTGGAACAGTGGGAACTACCGGTGTTCTAAGCCCGAACGGCAGCTTTGGACAATTTAGCGGTAGTACGAGCGTGTTCCCTTCGCGCCAGGTGCAGTTGGCACTCCGACTGAAGTTCTAAACCTGCAGGGCATTCGCTTACAGGTTGTGCGGAATACTACAGCCGCTATCACCTGAAAGCGCGGTTCGTAATCCATTCCCAGGCTGCAGTTCATCGAGACCGAACTTTGTCTATTTCAAAAATAACCGGAGTAACGAAACCAGCATGTTGCATTTTCCCGAATCGACCTACAGCCGGCGTCAGTTTTTGTTTCGTTCGTCAGCCTTTTCCCTAGCCGGACTCGCTCCCAAGAGGCTGAGAGCACAACATGTCCTATCCGCAGAACCACAAAAAGACGATCCTCAGCTTAACATTATCCCCAAAGACAGCCTGCTTAAATTTAACCAGGACGGAAGTGTGAGATCCTTCGCGGGCAACACTGTAATCTGTCACCTTCCACAACAAAGCCGATTCCAGGATGCCGTTGCAGCTCTCGGCAATGCATTGCGTTCAAGCTCTTTTGCTGACAAACTGGCGGTACTACCAAGCGATAGCTACCACGCCACCATAATAGGCGGGCTGAATGACCAGGACCGCCGAACATATGGCTGGCCGGCCGACATCCCAATCGATACACCGATCACCGAATGTAACCGCATCATCGACGAAAGGATCGCGCAATTCAGTACACAGACTGAGTTGCCGCTACGATTCCGCTTAGACAAAGAAAAGACATTGGCTCTCCAGCGACCATGCGGGTTACAACTCGTGCCCGCAGATGAGAACGAAGAGCATAAGCTTCGTACGCTGCGCGATCGGATGTCGGATGAAGTCTTTCGGTATCGCACGTCCGACCATAATACCTTTGGATTTCATATCAGCATGGCGTACCAGATGAGAGGCCTTGCGGCAACGGAAAGACGGGAGTACCAAAGCATATTACTCCACCGTCTACCTGCCATAGTCGCCGTGACACCGGTAATTGAGCTAGGGATTCCTGAATTTTGTACCTTCGAAAATATGTACAGATTTGAGGTGCAGACACTCGTTCGCACTTAAGCAGACTTGTCGCTCACGCTCGCAGTTTATGTCGGTGAAGACGTCACGATCCGATTCGATCTTTGGGACATGGGTGAGATCCACGGCTTCTACCGCGAGCGCTTCCATGAATGTGGTACGGCTCTGTTGCAAAGTTTCGTTGGCGACCAGAGAATGACTTGAAAGCGAGCGGAGTTGACTATGTCAGAGTTCAAGTGGCGCCAGTTTGAGGGCGAGGTCATCCTTTGGGGTGTGCGTTGGTACTGCCGCTATGGGATCAGCTATCGCGATCTGGAGCAGAGGATGGGCGAGCGCGGCGTGATCGTGGATCATTCCACGATCTATTGCTGG
>Ga0247762_1000104_pt1 | contig 35642 bp, 30 predicted proteins | sample UWRJL081202R4_FD_181016 | JGI IMG/M metagenome (GOLD analysis project Ga0247762, IMG submission 181016) | Plant litter microbial communities from Arlington Agricultural Research Station in Wisconsin, United States - UWRJ-L081-202R-4 | ecosystem: Environmental > Terrestrial > Plant litter >...
GTGTACCTGGCCAGCCTCGCCTTTGATCCGTATGATTCCGTCGGCGAGCCTGAGCACGAAAGCCAGGTGTTCGACCCTTTCCGGAAAATACCCTGCATACCATGTGCATGATCGCCATCGAACAACGAGTTCTTCGGGGTAACGGACTGAATACCCGAATTGAGCACCGTACCATCGCTGCTTATCGGGAATCCGAAGATCTTCGGTACGATAGAAGCATCGGCACTACCCGCATAATACTGGCAGGTCCAGATCGCATTGCCTTCAGCATTCAGCTGTAGTGACGAAAACGGATCCGCTCCGCCGTTGATGTCATAATAACCCACCTGCGGCAGAATATACCGGTAGTTAAAGCCATACAGCTTACCGCTGGCATCTTTACCGCACTTCGTATCGGTGTCGTCGCCGGTAGCGACTTCAATGATCTTGTTCAGGTCAAATATCCGTACGCCGAGATTCGTGCTGGCGATGTACAGCTTGTCGTTAAGACATGCAATACCGCCCCCGTGAATATCCAGCGGCGCGTATGTGCTGTACTGCGTATAGCCCGACACGGTAGCCGGAATAGTCGGCTGTACCAACAGGATATGCCGGTAGGTCAGATACGTGGCCGAGCTTGGGCTTATATCCATCAGCGTGATGCGCGAGCCCTTGAACTCGGCGGAGTTCATGGCGTACCAGGTGATCAGCAGGTAGCGTACACCGTTCTTCGTAAAGCCGCTTATACCCTGCGGCCTCCACAACGACGTAGTCTCGTCGTCGCTGTTCCAGCGGATACCGCGGGCACGGTTCTCTTCAGGAATGTTGAAGCCGTATACTTCGGTGTACGAGCTGCCGCCAACAGCTTGTCTGTTCTTATCTACCTGCGTGGGATTTAAGAAGCTGAAACCGCTGCTGATGTATCCTCCGGTGTCTTTGTAAGCGGCTACGGTTATACCGGTAGCCGGTATTGCAGCGGCTACACCGAGGGCATTCGTATCGCTTTCTATCGTGGGTTTTACCACGAACTCCGTGCAGCCGGCCAATAGAATACCAGCGGCTAGCGAAGTAAGCCAGAAGTTTATTTTCATTGTATAATGTCGTTTGTGAATGTTTAGCTGATTGCGAAAGGTGTATCTATTCAACTATCTCGATCTTAATGTCGTCCATGAAGATGCGATTCTTGCCCTGACCCACACCGTTCAGGTCGTAGTCGTTACTCAGGAATTTGACCTGCGTATTGGCTGTGGCCCCTGTAATGGTGAAGCTGTATGCACGGTCGTCCGCCCAGATGTTGTTTGCAACACCGGCATCATTCTGCGCCTTCGAGTTGGGTATATTATCGATTGTAAATTCCGGGACACTGACTGTCCCAGCACCAAGTGCGAATACTTTCAATAACCGATCGTCTACGGTACCGGTGGCAGAAATGTAAGCCGCTGCCTTGAAGGTCACCTTGATATTTACCGTACCTTCGATATCCATTTTGGGCGATATGAGGTCACCGCCTACTGCGGTCTTACCGAGTTTGATAAAACCCTGGCGCGCGTAAAGCATGGGTTGGTTACTTGACAAGGCTACAGGCGTGCTGGTCCAGCCATGATCACGCTCACCCGGTGTCCATAGATCATGGCGCATCTCGCCAGTGGTCTCATAGGGAATAGAGTTGCCATATGCCAGCCAGTTGAAATCTTCCTGCAGCAGAATACTCCCGGGTAACTGCGTAACAACAACCTGCTGGTTCAACTCCGGAAACTCAGCCGATACAACATTTACCGTAACCGAACGTCTACCGCCCATATTCTTCGGCGCGGTCAGCCTGATCTCCGTATCGGACACCTTCTGCGCGGTAAGCCAGTCATTATCCTCCACCAATACAGACCATTCTACGGTAGCAGTTACTGTTACACTCGCATCACCACCCGACGACTTCACGGCAAAACCTTTATCACCATCTTTGATCGTAATGTTCGGTACCGTGGGCGCCTGCTCTATACGAAACAGCACCGGCTGCTCCTCGCCGTCCACAACGAAGGCAAAGTTCGTTACCCGCGAATCGAACGAAGGGTTTTTACCGACAATGAACTTGAAGATACCATCATCTTTACCTTCCGCCGGAAACGCTGTAACCCAATCGCCTTCACCTTGTGCAACGATACGCCACGGCCTGTTGGAACGAACCACATAACTTTTGGTAACACCACCCACCGCTGCGGAAAGCCCCGTGGGATTCTCCTCGATCGTAAAATAAGGATCACCCGACAGATTGTCGTCGTCGCTGCAACCCGCGAGGGCCAGCGCAAAAAAGAACACTAGCGAAAGTAACACCGGGCTGTACCGGGCTCCCGAAGTAATATGACTGTTCATACGAAATGCTTTTTTTGTTTTCATTTTCCTTCAATGGCCTGCTTGCTCCACCATACAGGAGTCTTCATGTTGTTGTCACCCCCCATTCTTTCCAAAGCGATCTGCGCGTTCGCGGCATTGGTAGCCATCGTCGTGGTGGGATACGCGAAGCGCGTAGGAAGAATATAACTGTTATACACGGTACCCTCGCCGATCGTAAGTACAGGATAACCCGTCCGGCGATACTCGTGATACGCTTCCATACCCGTCCAGAATAACGCAAGAAACTTTTGACCGGCGATCAGCGCCTCTTTATCTTCAGCACGATCCCACGAAGCCAGGTCAGACTCCAGGAACGTCTGTATATCTCCGTCGATAATAGTCACAGGCGTATCGCTGTATTTACCGAGCTCCGCCCACTTCTGCACCGATGCTGTAACAGCCTGCGTGTAATACGTCATGGCAGCATCCTCGCCACCGGTTATATAACCCTTCAGCGCAGCCTCTGCCAGGATAAACTGTACTTCCGCATAATCCATAAAGTAAGCCGGCGCATCGGCGCGACAGAACACCTTGGCATTGAGAAACGCCGCGCCACGATCTGCCGCACTTTGCTGGTCTGCCTTGCCGCCTGACACCGTACCGATCCATATACCTTTAGGATTTTCCGCGGCACTGACTTTCTTCCTGCCAATGATCGGCAGCCTCGGATCCTGGTAAACCTGGTTTCCGTTCACATCGGTAATAACCGTCATTTTGATAAGCTGTTGTGTAAGCTTACGCCCCGAGGTAGTGAACTCACCCTCACTGGTAGTCGTAAACTTATTGCGATACGGATCTGTACCCGAAAACTTAACGGTAGCATTATCCGCGTTGGACGTAAATACAGGATATGTCGTAGGGTTGTTGAGGATCTCCGTCATCTTCGCACCCACCGCCATCTCCTTGCGTCCGCTCACGCGGCAAAGCAGGCGCAGGTACAGCGAGTTGTTAAACTTTCGCCATGCATCCATAGAGCCGCCGTACATACCGTCCAGCTTGGGTTTCAGAAAGACAGGCCCGGTTGCATAAAGCGCATTGGCCGCTTCGAGGTCCGCAAACATCTCTTTGTAAACCTCCTCCTGCGAGTCGAACTTCGGCGTGGTCGTGCCGCCCGGCTTACGCGCCATAAAAGCTTCAGCATAAGGAATATCGCCAAACATGTCCGTCAGGTTAGACAGATACAACACTTTCAGAGTAAGCGCCACCGCCTGCAGAGACTGGTCTTCCTGCTCTACAGCCAGGTCGCACATGTGCAGCGTGTTGATGGCATAACGGGCATAAAGGTCCCAGGTTCCCTGCCAGTTTCCATCGCTGATGGAGTAACGGTGCTCCTGGCGTGTAACCCCACCGGTAAACGCCGTAAACTGGATCAGCTCGTCGTTCCAGAACCATGTTTGATTGAGCCAGTCGTTGGCGCCGTCATATAACAACGGCTCGAACATACTGCTGGCGCGGATCTGCCCAACGGTAATGGTGTTGGGATTTATATTGGTCTCTTCAAAATCGGACGTACAGCCCAGGCTAAGAGCAGCTATACAGCCCGTCACGAATATTGTCTTGAATATATTCATCGCAGTCAGTTAAAATGAAAGTTGAACATTGAAACCATACGTACGCGTCATCGGGAAAGACATCGACTCGATGCCCTGGTAAATATTGGACCCGTTCAGCATACCCGTTTCAGGATCGAATTGCGGGAACTTCGTAATACAGAACAGGTTCGTCGCATACGCGCCCACGCTCACCTTGTGTACGATATTAGCTTTGGAGAGCAGTCGCTCCGGGAGTTGGTAATCCAGGCGCACCTCGCGCATCTTCAGGAAGGAAGTGCTGAAGGTGTTCATCACCGTGTTGTCACGGCTCCACATATACGTACTGTAGTAAGTCTGGATATCGTTCGTAACAGTCGTGTTCTTCGTATAGGAAATAGTCCCGTCCTCATTCTTGACAGCGTTTACGCCGTTATGCACCAGGCCGTCATAACGTCCCTCCAGCGAGTTGTTCAGCTTGCCCTGGTAAGAAAGCGCAAAGTTCGTAACCGAGAAGGCATGCCCGCCCATTTGTCCGGAGAACGTAGCCGACAGGGTCAGGTTCTTATAGCGAAGCCGTTGCACCATGCCCGCGCGCCAGTCCGGTGTTACCTTACCGACACGTCGTGTCGGCGACTCATCCAGCATAGGGTAACCATCAGCGCTCACAATGTCCATACCCGCGGCGCTCACCTGTTTTCCTTTATCATCGCTATAGGTAGCGCCTTCCGGAGCCTGCTGAAAACCACGGCCATAGATCACGTGCATCTGCTCGCCAACGTACGAATACACATAGGTGCGGCTGCCCACGGTCGTGCCCATATCAGTCTCCAGTGGCCGTTTCGGGTCCCATCCGTTTTGCAGGCTTACCAGCTTGTTCGTGTTCTTCGACCAGTTCACATCGAAAGACCATGTAAAATCACGTTTCTTGACCGGCACAATACCAGCCGATACTTCAATACCCTGGTTCCTGATCTCACCTACGTTGATCTTCAGAGCAGTCGCTCCCGTGATCTGGTCTATGTCCACCGGAAAGATCTGGTCTGTAGCCGATGATCTGTATAATGCCACATCCAGCGACAGGCGATTCTGGAAGAACTTACCTTCGATACCACCTTCCCAGCTTTCCACATTCTCCGGTTTGATAAGCGGGTTCGGGATCGTACCCTGCAGCGCATAGCCGCCAGGATAGTTCGTATTGCTGTAGTACTGGTCCAGCGAGTATGGCGACGTGTCGTTACCCACGTTTGCCCATGAACCCCGCAGCTTCAGCATGTCTATCCAGGGACTGCCTGCATGAAGATCCAGCACCTCGTCCAGCAAAACACTGCCGGATAGGGACGAATAAAAGTATGACCAGTTGCCGCGCGCCAAAGTACTCGTCCAGTCGTTCCGGGCCACCACATCCAGGTAATACATATCCTTCCAGCTCATCGACGTCATGCCGTAAAAACTGTTCACGATCTTCTTACTCCGCCAGTTGTACACATCGGGCTGCACACCGGTGGCCAGGTTGCTCGTAGTATAGATGCCTTCTTCACCCAACTGATCCAGCGTCACCTTATAGTTATAATACTTATTCACGCGGTTGTTGCCACCGGCCATGGCCGAAATGGTAAACCGGCCATCCAACAGCCTGGGGCTGGTGTAGCGCAGCATGAAGTCGTTGTTGTTCTCAGTCTCGCGGATCGTCTGCTCGCGGTAAAAACCGTTGACATAATCGGTAGTATAATAGGGTCTGCGTTGCGTACGAAACTCATCCGACCAGTCCAGCCCTGTGCGCAGGTCCAGCGTCAGTCCTTTCATAATGTCGAACGTAACGTCCATGTTCCCGAAAACGCGGTCCTTGTCCGAGCCGCTCGTAGCTTCATACAGCGTGCGATACGGGTTGAACCCGGCCTGCGACGGATACACGAGCCCCATACCGTTGCTGCCCTGGTTATACCAGTTCTTATAATTGAAACGCCCCTTGAAATATTCGTTCTTCCAGTCGTTGATGCTGCTTACGTTGAAGCCCCACACCAGCGCATACATCGGGTTGCTTTCATCGTAACCGCCACCCGGCATGTTATCGCTTTTCTTATGATAGTAGTTGATCTTCGTATTGAACTTGATCCGGCTTGTAACCGGGCTGGTAAATGTCAGCGCCACCGTCTGCTTATCGAAACCCGTGTTCGGTAGGATCCAGCGATTCTTATAATTGGTAACGGAGAAACGGGTAGAAGTACCGGCGCCATTGTTGCCGTCGATCGTCACGGTATTGTTCGTGGTCACACCAGTTTGAAACAGACCTGTATACCAATCGTCCTGGTATTGCCACGGCAGCTTTGTGAACTTTTCTGTATCCCAGTCCTTCGATGCATACAGGTAGCGTGTTTTACTGGGGTCGAACTTCTCGCCGAAAGTATAACGCGAATAATTACGCGGCACAGCCACGCCATCTGTAGCCATCTCGGGACTCACTTCCCACAGCGAGTACTCCTGAGCGCCCTTATCCAGGCCGTTGCCGTACTCCTTCTGAAAGTCAGGAAAATAACCGGCCTTCTCAAACGTAACGGAAGAGTTCAGCGTAACACCGATGCCCTTGTTCTTTCTACCCGATTTCGTAGTGATAATGATCGCGCCGTTAGCCGCGCGAGAACCATAGAGTGCCGCAGCCGCCGGACCTTTCAAAACCGATACAGAAGCTATATCCTCCGGATTTATATCGCTGGCGCCATTGCCAAAATCCACAGGCGCATCGGCCTGCGCATAGTTACTCACCGAGCTCGTGGCGGTCATCCCCGAATTGATCGGAACACCATCCACAACAAACAACGCCTCGTTGTTGCCATAGTTAAGAGAAAGATCGCCGCGCAGCGTGGCACGAATCGAACCACTCGGCCCCGAACCTGCCTGAGCATAAAAAAGACCGGCTACCTTACCCGACATCGCATTCATCCAGTTACCCGAAACAGTTTGAGTCAGGTCCTCGCCGTCCAGCTTCGTCACGGAATAACCCAACGCCTTATGCTCACGGGTAATGTTTAGCGCAGTAACCACTACCTCATCCATAACGGCCGACTCTTCCTGCAGCGTAATGTTGATCACCTGCTGGCTACCCGCGGTAACCTCCTGGTTCTGCATCCCCAGGTACGAAAAAACCAAAACGCCATCACCGGGAACATCTTCAAGTTTGAACTCTCCGTTGATATCGGTAATGGTACCGGTTGTCGTGCCCTTCAGTACAACATTTACCCCTACCAGCGCCTCACCTTGTGAATCGCTGACCTTACCATGAACCCGGCTCTCTTCCGGCTTATAACCAGCCCTCACCTTTACGGAGATCACACCGTTGTTGACATCATAGTCAATGGGAAAATTGGCACGCAACGTAGCCATGACCTCGGTCACAGATTTGTTCGATACATTGAGCGCGATCGTTTTGCTAAGCCGCGAAACATCGTCCGAATACACCACGGCATACGAAGTCTGATTCTCTATCTCTTTTAATATATCACGAAGAGCGGCCTTCTTTACATTTAGGCTTATGCGCGCAGAAGCGTCCGTACCCTGGGCATATAAACCCGAAACGGTACATAAGGACAAAAAAAGAGCGCATATCCAACCTTTTTTTAGTTGAATTATCGATAATTGCATGAATTACAATATCTTTAGACGGTTAATAATTGATTTGACTTCTTCTATTGACCAGCTCGAAATTTGATTGGCCTCAGTTTCGAGCTTCCCTTTCTAATATTTTGGAACTATCTCATCATAGGCGATTGGATTCAGTGTTTAACATGGATTCGTTTTCAGATATATCGTCCCGTTCTTTCCCAGGGAATATTTGATCCCGTAGATAAAATCAAGACTCTTCAGTACATCCTCGATACGGTTGTCATAATAGCTTCCCGTAATCGTACAATTATCATAATACTCCGCCGTCAGCTCGATATGCACGGCAAACCTCCGGTTCAGAATATTGATAACCTGCTTTAAATTCGCGTGATCGAAAACGATCTTGCCGTCCTTCCAGCTGTAAAAGTCCTGCGCATCGACAGTGTCTACCGTAGCCAGGCCGTTATTGAAGAATACACGTTCATCCTTCTCCAGGATCGTAAGCGCCACGCCACCCGGCCCCTGCACGCCAACCTTCCCCGAGCGAACCACCACCGACGGCATCTCACCCGGATAATCGCTCACCACAAACCGGGTTCCCAACACACGGGTTTTCAGAGTACCGCTCTCTACAATAAAGGGCCTGCTTTCATCGTGCTTTACTTCAAAATAACCTTCACCCGCTAGTTGTATTGTGCGTACACCATCATCACCCATATCGCTTGAATAAGAAAGACTACTGCCGGCATTCAGATAGGCAACACTGGAATCCGGCAGCACAACTTTCAACCGCTTACCCTGTTTAGCCACAACGTTCATCATATCCGCCGGCCGCCCCAGGTACATCACCAGCGTACACGACAACAGTAGCAGCAACGACGCCGCGGCCGCCAGCATAACACGTCTTCTCAGACGACTCTGCTTGTGAACCGTCTGCTGATAGATCTTCTCGTCCAGTCTCCTTTTTAACAACGGATTGTTCTGCACGCTATCTGCCGAAACGCCACCCTCCTGCATCATTGCAAAAAAGTCTTCCACAACCTCCCGCTCCTTATCCGTAGCGACGCCTTCAACATACTTCTTAAAAAGTCTCCTTATCTGTTCTTCCATCCCGGTGATACTAATGTCTTTCACACAACAAGTACCATCTTCAGAACCTGCACCTACGCCCAAACCCGTATTTAACAAATAGTTAATATTAGACCCCGATAAAAGCCACTATAATGCAAAACAGAAACATAACGATAACATTAGCCTGAAAGCAGGCTATAATCGAAACATGATAGAAAGAGAATCAGACCGGCATACCGGCATGTAAACTCAGCCCTGGCTCAGGCCGGTAATGATCAATACAACGAGCGCCTGCTGATTCAGCGAGAAGCGCAACAACTTAATAGCCTTGTTGATCTGGTTCTCTACCGTGCTGACCGATATCCCCAACTGTTCGGCTATTTCTTTATTACTCAGCTGCTGATGAAACCTCAGCTTGAAGATCTGACGGCATTTCTCCGGCAGCAGCGAGTCGGCCTTAGAATCGATCTGCGCGATGAGCTCCTCGGTTTCTTCCAACGAAAAATCAAACTCATGCTTATGCAAAATATCGATCACGGCATCCAGCTGCACATGCGAAAACTTTTGACTCCTAAAATGCTTTGCACATTGAAAACGCACCGCCTTGAACAGGTACGCTCTTGGCTCCCGGATATCCAAACCCTCAAACCGGTTCCAGACATTGATAAAAATATCTTGAACTATATCCTCCGCCTTCGCCTGATCCAGCAAAATATTATAAGCATAAGCATACACATGATGCCAATGCTCCTCATAAATTTCCCTGAATACGGCCTCCCGGCTAAGATTTGTCATCCGGATTGATCTAGCAGACTCCGGACAAATGTAACACGCCCCCGCCATCAACCTATTCCTGACAATGTTAATTTAAAATGATGTTTTACCAGGAATCATGTCGCTGCAACTATGTGGTCAATTCCCTCAACGCAAACCAAAACGATTCATCCCAATATCCGCGTGCACTACCTGACGTCGACGGCAGCACAAAGATCTTGGATGTCCCGATAACACGCTCCTGCAATCCATAATCTATCAACCTTGTCATCCCGCGATAGCCCATCGCAAACGAAGCCGCTGCCTTACTGGTAAAGGCAATATATTCCGGTTGATAAAGCTCCATCTTTTTATTAAACAAGGCTATGTCATAATTTTCCTTTCGTATTTGATTATCATTACCAGCCTGGTTATGCACTAAATCCGTCAACCCAATACCATATTGATTAATATCATAACAATCCTTAGGCTCAAGCCTCCGGTTTGTAAACCCTGCCCGATGCAAAACATCGTAAAATTTATTTCCTGGCCCCGCGTAGTAATATCCTAAGCGCGCAGAAGCCTCTCCCTTAGCCGTCCCACAAAACACGATATTCAGATTATGAGATAGAACGTCTTTCAACATAAAATAAGCTATTTATATGAATCGAGAAGCCGGAGCAAGGTCATCACCCCATACTATACTCCAATTTCCAACACTATCGAAATCATATGTAATATACTTCCTCTAATCGCGCGCCGCCACCGCAGGGTTGTACTATAGCCAAAATTAAATTAGCTTTAATAAAACCACTACCACACACAATTCAATACCTAACGCCATCCACCATGCGAAAAATATTTACCTGGTCCCTTATCGCCGCTTTTGGCGGATTCCTCTTCGGCCTCGACACAGCCGTGATCTCCGGTGCTGAGCAAACCGTACAAAAACTCTGGAACCTCAGTGTCTTTCAGCATGGGTTTACGGTATCCGTCGCGCTCATCGGCACAGTCGTCGGCGCCATGCTCGGAGGCTATCCCTCGGATGTACTGGGACGTCGTAAAACGTTGTTCTGGATCGCGATGATATTCCTGGTCGCCTCGCTGGGATCGGCGCTTGCAGTCGACTGGTATACATTCCTGGCGTTCCGGTTCCTGGGTGGGCTTGGGGTCGGTTGTTCTTCTGTTACCGCACCGATGTATATAAGCGAGATCTCACCGGCTTCGCATAGAGGCAGACTGGTCGCGATGTTTCAGTTCAATGTCGTGCTCGGCATACTCATAGCCTTTGTGTCCAACTACCTCTTACGGGATGCCGGCCCGCATGCCTGGCGCTGGATGCTCGGTGTGCAGGCTATACCGTCGGCTTTATTCCTCGTTGCCGTCTTTTATATACCGGAAAGCCCACGCTGGCTCATCTTCAGAAAAGGTGCCACCGCTGAAGCTAACGATATCCTGAAGCGCGCTGGCCTCTCCGAAACCGCGGCCGGGCTTCAGGCCGCGCATGTAGTGCCGCCCGCAGAGCAGGGCGCCAGCCTGTTCTCGCGCCGGTATGCCTATCCCGTCATGCTCGCCGTGCTGATGGCGTTCTTCAACCAGGTGTCCGGCATAAACGCGATCATCTATTATGCCCCGCGTATCTTCGAAATGACGGGCATGGGTTCCAGCGCCGCGTTCCTGTCCAGCGCCGGCACCGGACTGGTGAATTTTATCTTTACGCTCGTCGCCATTAATGTGATCGATCGCTTCGGCCGCCGTAAGCTTATGCTCATCGGCACCGTCGGGCTTATCGTTACGCTGGGCATCGTGGCCCGTGCTTTTTATATGAGCGACTTTGGCGGCTTCGTGGTGCCTTTCAGCCTGTTCCTCTACATCGCCTTCTTTGCGTTCTCGCAGGGTGCCGTTATCTGGGTGTTTATCTCCGAGATCTTCCCGAACGAAATGCGCGCCCGCGGCCAGGCTTTGGGCAGCTTCATACATTGGTTTATGGCGTCGGTTATCGCGTTCACCTTCCCCTACATATCCCAAAGGCTCGGTGGCGGCAATACATTCCTGTTGTTCACCATCATGATGGTGCTGCAGCTCGGCTTCGTGATCTGGCTCATGCCGGAGACAAAGGGGAAGACCCTGGAAGAGGATGTCGTCAGGCATTGAAGGTTGGTTTGGCAGAAAGCGTATTATCTTGCCAACACGTCCTCCATCATCGCCACACGAAATAAAACGCCCCATGATAAAGAACATTACACCATTCATTCCCTTATTACTACTTCTGTTTTCATGCGGAACGAACTCCCAACGACTGAACAGCGACACCCTGAATGATCGTGCTGAACGCGTCGAAACACTCAAGGCTCACATCCAAAGCTTCTCTCCTATTCATGACGCCGAGTTCAAGCTTTTTAATGTCAATGGTTTTAACGACAGAAGCATGAGTATTCCCGGTGCGTCGTCAATAAATTATCAATTCGTTATTCGTGTGGATACTGCTGACGTGAGCGCGTGGCTTAGTGGTTTTACGGAAGACACGCTTGCCTATCACGATATCCAGTGGACGCATGACATCGTTAAACACCGGGCTGATAACTGGACGACCACAGGGGAAGCCCGTCACTTCGAACTTTCATCCGCAATACAAAATGTTTCTATCGTGGCATACTATGCTGACGGCATACTATTCAAACGCGTTATTATGGATTAATTTTCGTAGTACTCTATTTATATAACGGGCATAAAAAAGTTCACCTCCACGATGTAATGATCTCAACGCCCCGGCGACTTACTGTGGTATGAAAGTTATACTGAATATTCTCCGATACCTGGCGATCTATTTTGTCGCCTTCGTTCTTCTGGTGTTTGCTGTAACGAAGTTTATGGGCACACAATTCCAGATACAGCAATATGTTCAATATCTTCCCCTGAGGGAAGTGGCACCGTTCTGGCAGGCATGGGCCTTCTTTGGAAAGTCTTATCCTTACGGATTCTTTTTAGGCCTTGCGGAGCTATTCGCTGCCTTGTTTATGTTGTTCGACCGTACGCGATTGGCAGGTCTGCTACTGGCTTTCGGCATATTGCTCAATGTGGTCATTGTTGATATAGAATTCGAGGTGTATAGCGCGCTGGGCCATGCTTCGCTCGAGCTTGTGCTCGTGATATTACTCCTAACAGGTTATCTTAAAGATCTCAAAACATTCTTCTGGGATATGGGCGGCCGTTTCAACAGGGCCGTAACCTCTGTAAACAAATGGTCCTTAATTATACCAACCGCCTTTGCGACGGTTATACTGATCGCTTCTTTTATATTCTTCTGGTGGGTACCGTCGACATACAATAACAAATTTATGGGCGCATACGAGATCACCCATTTCTCTGTGGGCAATGATACTATCCCCCCTGCACGGGGTAAATATTCAGAAAAGCCCATGCTATTTATCGAGTTTAGTGGTCTTTGCGCCTTTTCAGCGGATAACAGATTTTTGCGAGGCCGCTATAGCCTGAACGGCGACAGCATCAAAATAAAGCTCGACAACAGTATTTTATTTGACATCGAGCTCCTGAAGGGTAAAATCGATTGGCAGCAAAATACCATTACAGGAATCGCCCACTCGGAGCCTGTAGTCATCAAACTTGAACGCGTCAATGATAAATAAGTATATTTCACACCAACAACATCTCCATCATCACATAATCCATACCGTCTTTTTCAAATGTCTTGTTTGTTTTATAAAAACCGGCTCTTTCATAATACGATGACTTTGAAGTACGGGCATTACACCACAGCCGACGGATCGGATAAACACGGGCTTCGTTAACCAGGTACCGCAACAATGCGGTACCATATCCTTTTCCCTGCGAACCGACAAGCGTGGCAAACTTCCTGAACTGCGCCTCGTCACCTTCTACAAACAAGGAAATAACAGACACGAGCTGATCCTCTTCATAAATACCGAAGTGCAGGCCGCGCGCGTCATCAGGCAACTTCACATATTCGACCGGCATGTCGGGCCACATAACCTGGTGCCTGATGGGCCAGGTATCCTGCGCTGTAATTTTCCGTATATCCATATCCATATCCACAAACATAATACATATAGATTAAATTAAGACCTGCTGTACTGCTTCGGCTTTACCCCGATATGTTCCCTGAAGACTTTTGAGAAATGGCTGAGGTTAGTAAAGCCGAGTTGTGTACCGACATCGGAAACAGAGAGCTTTCCCTCCTTTAACAAACGGGCTGCCTCCTTCATCCTGACGTCCTGGTAATAGCTGAAGATACTATTACCGAAGATCTGTCTGAATATGCGCTTGAGCTTGGTGGGGCTCATATTAGCATCAACCGCCAGTACATCGATAACCGGCGGCGTTGCCAGGTCTTCCAGCATGCGCTCCTTTACCCGATATATCGTTTGTATATCCTGGCTGTTCAGGTCATAGAGGCGCTGTTCATCGCGTTTTTCCAGCTCCATTAAAAGCCGGCAAATCAGTTCTTCCGTCTTTATTCTCAGTAAGAACATCTCGAATGTTTCGCCGACCGATGAAGACATGATCTCATCCACTATCATCTGCAAAGACGGGAAGATTATTTGTTCGAAAAGTAACGGCTGTGTGTTCTGTATCAGGCTTTGTAATACCGGCGACTTCCCGGATAAGTCAAACAAGCCTTTCAAATAATTTGCATCTATTTCTATGTTGATAGTCGCTGTATTGGTATGTACCGTAACGGCATCGGTATTCATGCTACTGGTGGCTATCAATACTGACGGCGTCGACCGCCCTTGCTTTGTTGAGATAGTGTCGGCAGTAATATTTTGAAACTTAAAAAGGATGGTCGGGATGGTATTGTCGTCGCTACCGGGATTTTCTATTATGATGTTCTCGTGGAGCTCATAATCGAGGATCATCATCCGGATATGATCGTTGAAGACGTATGCGGCACAATAGCCCGTTCCAAATTGTTCCGGGATCTCCAGCCTCCGGTTTTTCACCTCGGTTCCCATTATATCAGCAAACCTCTTCAGTACGTACGGAATGGTTTGCTGTCGGTAATCCTGCATTGAAAAAGTCCTTTACGGCTATTTTTGAGTCTAAAGTAGCTATTTTAACGTTAAAATGATTAGCAATTTTGCACCGTACTAACCAAACGATGCAGAATTATGATACTGAAAAACAAGAAGGTGGCCATTATCGGCGCAGGGCCTGTGGGGCTGACCATGGCAAGATTGCTTCAGCAGGCAAACGTGGACGTAACGGTTTACGAACGAGACAGAGATCCGCAAGCCAGGATCTGGGGCGGCACGCTCGACCTGCATTTGGGCTCCGGGCAGGAAGCCATGAAGAAAGCCGGGTTACTGGATAATTACTTCGCGCTGGCTACGGCTATGGGCAGGAAGCTGGCCGATGAAGAAGGTACTATATTCTTTACGACGAAGCCTCAATACGATAGCCCCGAGATCAACAGAAACGATCTCCGGAAGATGTTGCTGAGCAGTTTGAAGAGCAATACCGTTGTATGGGACAGCAAATTTATAAGCCTCGACGATCACGACGGACAGTGGCTTTTGCATTTCGAGAACAAACCGGATGCAACTGCTGACCTCGTTATCGGCGCTAACGGTGGCATGTCTAAAGTTAGAAAGTATGTTAGCGATACCGGGGCTGTGTATACAGGAACCTACATCCTGCAGGGCGAAGTATTGCAACCGGAAAACAAGTCACCGGAGTTCTGCCGCATGTGTGACAACCATATACTGATGGCCGCATATGATGGCAACTTGCTTGTGGCAAATCCTAAAAACAATGGGGCATTGACTTACAATGTTATTTTTGAAATGCCTGAAGAACCGGTAGAGAATGACCTTTCAGACTTCTCAAATGCAGAAATTATCCGCAGCTTCCTGCTCGACAGGTTCGCCCATTGGAACGAATGTTATCGACAACTATTTAGGGCAACATCTTCTTTCTGGGGATTGCCGACGAAGATGTTGCCGTTGGATAGGCCGTGGAAAAGCGAACGTCTCTTGCCGGTGACGCTTATCGGGGATGCTGCGCATTTGATGCCACCGTTTGCCGGTCAGGGGGTGAACACGGGGCTGATAGATGCGTTGATTTTATCGGGCAATCTGACTGATGGCGGCTTTGGATCTGTGGAGGAGGCCATCAAAGATTATGAGGATAGGATGTTTGTGTATGCCAAAGCCGCACAGCTCGAGACGAGTAAGAATGAGGTGGAGATGCGGCGCACTGACTTTTCTTTTGGGACGAGGTTTGGGGTTTAAGGCTTGACGCTGATGATAACACCTTGCGCCGGCAATTGCGAGCAATCTATTTTGTAGAAGGATAATATATTGTAAATTGAGATAGATAAATGAGATCCTATGAAATTCAGCAAGCTGGTTCCGGAGATTTATTATAAGGACATTAAATCGGGGCTGAGGATGTTTGTGGATTGTTTGGAGTTTAAGGTTGTACATAGTGAGCTGGATTCGGATAATCCATTTTGTGTGATTGACAAAGATGGATTGGGGGTGATGCTTTTTCAGAACGCGGAGTATGCGGAGAAGTTTACGCCTTTGTTCAGACTTGTGACGAATAATATTGAAGAGGTCTATGAAAAAGTGGCATCTAGCTATCCCGAAATATTACATCCTAATCTTAGCAAAGTCACGATGCGACCCTGGGGAGCGAAAGAGTTTGCACTGCTGGATGGGCAGATCGGCATTGTTATACAGCAGTGGTAAAAACGTTGCCTTTTATGCACTGCCACTATATGTACGTTGTATCATAGCCAATGAAGTGCTTTCCAGAGCTTGAACGGCAAAATTAAAACCCTGGTAAACAAATTAAATTCTGACACAAAGCCTGGCATCGTGCGCGGTCACCGTCCGCTGGCGGATATATTGGACATATATATGGATATAAATCCCTGTAGCAGATATATATCGACATTAATGCGGCTTTAAAATCTTGGTAAATATTACATGTTTATGACTACTCCTAAAGGATAGTATACGTTGTACATATTCCTTTTCCACGCGGAAGTCGTTATATTTTCAGGTTGACTTATTAAAAAACTATGAAAATATCTCTACGACTAGCTCTTTGTCTGTTACTACTCATTGAACTTCGAGTCGCGAAAGGCCAGGAGATCGATCCTACTTTCAATACGATGATCGGTAGCGGGGTGTATTCCGTAACCAATGGTGCAGCACAATTCGATGGAAAATTAATTATTTCGGGTGAGTTCAGTTCCGTTGGTGGATCAGCGACAGCGCAGTTTGCAAGATTGAACAGCGATGGATCGTTAGACCAGACATTCGTCACCGGAACGGGTTTCGATGGTACAGTAAATGAAATCGCGGTGCAAGACAATGGGAAGGTCCTTGTCGGCGGATCTTTTACGCAATACAATGGCAAACCCAGCGCAAATATTGTTCGCCTCAATGCAGACGGCACAGTAGACAATTCATTCAATATCGGCACGGGTTTCAATAAAGAAGTATCTGATGTATTGATTCAGAAAGATGGGAAAATTCTGGTATCGGGAAGTTTCAATAAATACAACAACACTACCGTCAATAACATCGCGCGGCTGAACGTTGACGGCAGCCTTGACGCCACCTTCTCGGTCGGTTCGGGTACAGGCGAGCTTTATATCTATGATATCGAAGTACAGCGCGACGGCAAGATACTCGTAGGCGGCGCGTTCGAGACATTTAACGGAAAATCTAAGTCGAGAATAACACGTTTGAATACTGATGGAAGCCTGGACGCAACGTTCAATCCGTCAGGCTCAGGGGCTGACTATATTGTAACCTGCATTTCGATACAGGTTATCAATGGCGAAGACAGGATCGTAATCGGAGGAATCTTTAACAAGTACAATGACGTAACGTCGGGTCGGGTTGCGCGTATAAAGCCCGATGGCTCTTATGACAATGAGTTTCAGGTGGGCACAGGGTTCGGAAGCTCCGTTGTCTGGGATGTATTAGCTTCCTTCGACGAGATCTTTGTTGCTGTGAGTGATAAGTTGGCAAAAGTCAGTGAAACCGGCACGATCACCGATTTAAGACCAGGTTCATATAGTTCGCGATACTGGCTGGGAGATTATGGCCTTGGCGAGATTGCAGTCGGCGGATTAGCAGGAAACACGTACATCGGATATCAGGCCGGAGTTTCCATTATTACATCGAGCGGAACAGCCGTCGGTTCATTCAATCCTGCCCTTGGCGGCACCGGAACAATCGGTTCGGTAATAGAGTTAAGTGATGGAAAACTGCTCATCGGCGGTGACTTCAATAGTATCGATGGCCATACGGTGGGAAATATTGCACGCCTCAACGCAGACGGCACTTTTGACAATAGTTTTACAACCGGAACGGGGATTTACGGTTATACGACGCCCACGGTAGAAAACCTAACCTTGCAGGCGAGCGGGAAGATCCTGGTGACCGGATGGTTCGAAGGATTCAATGGTACGACCAATGGCGGCAACCTTTCACGACTGCTCAGACTGAATAGCAACGGTACATTGGATGCAACCTTCAATAAAACTTTATGGCTTGGAGGCCCTGTGCAAGATATCGTCTCATCGCCCGATAACAAGGTGATCATAACCAATAGACTTAACAGCAGCTCTCTTGCCGATCAGATCATCCGTCTCAATACAGATGGCTCTATCGACAACACATTTAACGGTGGCATACCCGTTGCTATTCCTAACACATTATATAGCCTTGTTCAACGCCCAGACGGACGACTGATCTTTGCCGAGGCCGGCACAGGCCAAACCACACTGAAGTACCTTAACACAGACGGAACGACCGGTAATATACTGGCTACTATACCAGGCACCATCGGAAATATGATGATTATAACAGGTCCGGACAACGAGCTCTATATCACCACCAGAGGATACTCGTCAGGCGCCGGCGTTTCCACGTACCGTGTAGATGCGAATGGTACGGTTCATAACTTTACATCTTTTTCCGCGTCATTATATTATGCCATCGCTTCGGTTAGTGGCATGGCTCTGTCAGATAATACACTGCTGATTGGAGGTTATTTTGATAGATCGTATGATGGCAGCGGCACCAGCACTCCTATCAGGCCCTATTTTGCTGCCCTCGATCAAAATGGCAAGCCACAGCCCGGTGCAACCGCTTTATTCGATGGATCGACAGGCTCTATCTTCCCGCTCAGCAATAACAGAATATTGGTTACCGGAAGCTTCACTAAAGTAAACAATGTGGCGAAGAAGAATTATGTCATGCTAAAGAAACCGGCCAATGTGCCCCAAGCCCCTTCAAATCTACTCGGCGAATTTAAAAGCCAGAATATCGTTGAGATTTCGTGGGGCGACAATTCAGACAACGAGGCTGCCTTCGAAATTCAGAGGTCTCCTGCTCAAACAAATAATTATGCTACCGTTTACCAGGCAAAAGCCAACGCCACCTCATGGAGAGACACCATCGCCAATAGCGTCGGCGTGTACAAGTATCGTGTCCGCGCTACCAACTTTGCCGGCGTTTCCAATTATGCCGAAAGCCAGCTCATCATGGGTATCGAAGACGAATCAGCCAGCGCTAATGCTGTTTATCCGAACCCTACACGTGGCGTTGTCTATCTGAACAAAGAGGCTCTTACCCGTGCAACGGTTGTCACTGTAAACGACATCAGCGGACAGACGGTATTCTCCTCGCAAGCAGAAGAATCGATCGATCTGTCGTTCCTGCCCAGGGGAGTATACATCCTGAAGCTGCAAGATCAATCCTCGTCAACGGTAACCCGATTGGTGAAGATCGATTAGTAAATCTTATTACTACGCTAAAAAAATAAAAACTGCCTCACACAACCTGTGAGGCAGTTTTTTTTGCGGGATAGTGAATTGAAAACTGTTATCGGTGCGGCCATCGGTACGTACTTCGGTCTGCTCTCCTGGAAAACGGGCGGATGGAACTTATCGACCTGGCAGATGTTATTATGGGGAGCGATTGCTCTTACGATTATCATCGTTTCCGAAAAGCAGAATGCCAGGCGTGCCCGGGTGGTCATGTAGGTGAGTGAAGCGGTTGACACAGAAACAGTCACTGCTTCGCCACAGGAATAAAAATATATCTGATTGATTCTGTCTGAATCATGCCTTTTGCTAACGATATTCACTTCGTACAAGCCAAACCGACAAATACCTTGGAAACCAGGATACAAACTAAGTTTACGATTGCGACCGATGATGGTATCAGGATTATCAAAACGTTGTCCTCAAACCTGGCCACGGAGAAATTCTCGGCACTGCTAGACGAGGCGGCCTTAACTGAGTATATACAAAACAACTATTCAGACCAGCAACTGATCAACGGTATGAACGCGTTGGGAAATCAATGGTTGGTTGTCTATAAGGACGGTGAGCCTGCCGGTTATTGTCGCATTACCGATAAAGGAACAAAGCCCGCTGAGCTTGCCGGTAAACGCACCGCGCGGATTGCTGACTTCGGTATTCTAAAGAATTTCCGGGGTGACGATGATGTGAGAAAATCATTACTGGACAAGTGTATCAATATCAGCAGAAATCTTGATGCGATCTGGATTCATGAGTATGCGGATAACCCGGATCTGAGTTTTTTTGAAAGTAATCAGTTTGGAAAAATAAATACAGAAGGTCAGCCGTTCGAGTTGCCGTTACCATCGGTCTGGCTGATACGGATGAACGTGTGATTAATTCCTGAATATATATGGACACTCCAAGTTATGTTAGTAATGGGAATGCTGCTTACATCAGCGCCCTGTACGAAGACTATCAGAAAGACCCCGAATCGATCGAGTTCGGGTGGAGAAAGTTTTTCGAAGGTTTTGATTTCGGCAAATCGGCAACCGATGCTATAAACGAAGTTGCCGGGAATACTTTGCATTCCAAAATGAAAAAACTCTCCATCTCCAAAGCCGATTACTTTCAGTAAACCCGACTGAGACGTCTTTCCGAATCCCGCCGCAGAAAGTGTTAGCGGGATCTCTATTTTGATTCACTGTATATCGTGAACAGCGTAGTAGATTCCTTTAATACAGTGAGGTTTTATCATCCGCATTACCAACAATAACCTGAAAATCAAAAGATTACACGAGTGGGTTGGTATTCATGATCCGGTTAAACAACTAAACACAAGAATCATGAAAATCTTATGAACAGTCTTTGTCCAGCGTGTATTAAGACCTGTCCGCCATGTCAAGATTCCAGCATTTCCTTACGATACCGTGTCAGCATAGACGATTTGGATACGAATCCCAGGTAGATCCCATTCTCTACGACCGGGAGATTCCATTGGTTGGTCCTGTCGAACTTCGTAAACACCTCGTACAGGTTCTCATTCAGCTCCACCACGGCATCTGGCTTATCCATGAGGTCTTTTACATACGTTGTTTCATATCGGTCAGTTTCAAACATGATGCGCCGTATCTTATTCATGTGAACAATGCCGATCAGCCGCAGTCCCTGGTCCACTACGGGAAAGATATTTCTGGGTGATGTGGAAATCGTCTTCACCAGCGTTGTGAGCCTGTCGTCGGGCGATACCACCGAGAAGTTCTTTTCGACAAGCTCCGCCAGATTGAGACGACTGAGTAGCAGTTTATCGCGTGTCTCTATGGTAGCGTTAAGGAGCCTGGCAAGCTTCTGCCCTTCGAGTGACAGCGGCTGAAAGAGATGGGTTACCGACAAGCTGAGGGATGATACGATCATCAGTGGTATGATCAGGTTATATCCCCCGGTAATTTCAGCGATGAGGAATATAGCCGTCAGCGGCGCATAGAATACGCCGCTGAGTATGCCCGCCATCGACACCAGTGTCATATTACTGACGGGCACCTGAGCCCAGCCCAGATAATTGATAACGCGGGAGAACAGAAAGCCCAGGTACGAACCAACCACCAACGATGGCGCAAAGCTGCCACCGTTTCCACCACCGCCAACGGTAACGGCAGCCGCGATCATTTTAAAAAAGATAAGCAAGCCTATAAACACCAGCAGCGCCGGCTCGGAATCCACCAGGATGTCGAGCACACTGCCGCCAGCCAGCTGGGCAGCGTCTTTACTTTCGAGCATGCGCACCCCTTCATATCCCTCTCCGAAGAGCGGCGGGAATAGCGTGATCAGGGCAAATAGCACCAGGCCACCTGTAACGGCCTTTACCCATACATTGGGGATCTTTTCGAATGTCGCCTCTATAGCGTGAAATACCCGGGCATAGCAAAGCGATGTCAGGCCACAGAGCACCCCGAGGATCATATAAAAGGGCACGTTCGTATAGTCGAACGGTTGCTTTAGCGAGAACGCAAGCGTGACTCCCTCCGCCAGTATGATCTTCGATATCAACGCGCCACAGGCCGCCGAAATAATGAGTGGTATAAACGCCGCGGCCGTGGCATCCGCCAGAAGTACCTCCACGGCAAACAATACGCCCGCGATAGGCGAATTAAATGCGGCTGCTATCCCCGCCGCCGCACCACAGGCGAGCAGCACCGTGCGCTCGCGATACGTAAGCTGGTACACACGCCCATAGTTCGAGCCGATAGCAGACCCTGTCGACACCATCGGCGACTCTAATCCAAGCGATCCTCCAAATCCAACGGTAAGGGCACTGGTAACCACGTGGGCAAACATATCCTTTACCGGAAGGAGGCTTGACTTCTTTACGATACTGTATACTATTTCCGCACTCCCCTTCTTTAGCTGCCCGTTAAGGAAGTACCTGATAAAAAAAACCGTAAGCCCGATACCTAACAGTGGAAAAAAAGCAAACACATAAAAATTCCCCGATGTTTGTGATGTAGCCACCAGGTGGCCGATCTGGTGCACGCCATATTTCAGCACTATAGCAGCAAGCCCGGAGGTCAACCCCACGAGTACGGCGGAGAATATCAGGAAGTTACGATCCGACAGTTTGCTTTTAAGAAAGAGAATCGGCTGCTCGAGGAATGTAAGGATCATGGACAAAGGTTGTTGGATATTGATAAAAACTCTGTACCAGAGCCCATTTTTTTGTTCTCTCTCGTGGCCTCATGATTTTTTTTGTAGAAATATTTCTATTAAGACTAGCCGACCCTATGGCTTTCTCAATAATTATCCTATTTTTGCATCCCCTTAGAACAACGAAGGGGCCAAAGTTCGGGGCGTAGCGCAGTCCGGTAGCGCACCTGGTTTGGGACCAGGGGGCCGCAGGTTCGAATCCTGCCGCCCCGACTTTTAAGATTAAGAATGCTTACGATTGATTTCGTAAGCATTTTTTCGTTTACGCATGATTCGTGTTGAATATTAACAGGTTATTTGGAACGGTAGGGATGCCAGACGTCATTTGTTCTTGGATTATTGATACCAATTGTATTATTGGTAAAGGTAAATTCTTTAAACTCACATATGTTTTATTGAAGTCAGATCCACGTGGTAAGCCATTAGAGTCCAGCCTCATTCATTGGTACCCAACGGTAGTATTTTAATCGATAAAAGTCTTTTACTTTTCCGTCTTCCAAAATAATGTCAATACCTCCGTCATAAGGAGCCACGATGCGATTTTTTGAGCGTGAAAAAAAGAAAACTCGCGAATTGTCATTTGCCACGTCCTTAATAATCTCATTAAATTTTTCTCTTTCCCAATTTATTACGGTCACCATAGGAACCAATCGACTTCCAATGTCCCAACGCTGTGGATCAACGTGGTGGAGATTTACAGCCTCTAAGGGAATCATGTTAAAGCTCTTCAAGGATTGAACGGCGTTGAACGGGTGTAATTCTTCACATTCATCTTGTTCATATGAAGCTGCAACCAGGTATAGATCTTCTCCCCATTCAAACAGGTCATCCAAAATATCGTTGTGCCGAGTCAAAAGAATCTCCCATTCAAGTACATCTTCAGCATGCCGCTTAGAGTTGGGCAAGCTATGAATTCGAAACCAACGTGATGATAGGTCTCTTCGAAAAAGAAAATTTACGGGTGTAATTCCAGGGAAGGAGTGGTTCCAGTCTTCTCTGAATTTTACAGGATTCATGAGGTGATAACGTTTATATAACTGATCTGACAAATATATTCCTTTTTACAGATAGATATGGTAACCAACAGCCTTTATTAGACACCGTATCCAGACTGACGAGTGAGTTATACGAAAAGCTTGCTTTTATTTTCTTTGGTTGGTCTTCATGAACTGAAATACGGATCAATTCACCGGCCCATTATCACACACAACGCTTCAATAAGCCTTTTTGAATTGGTAATTTAGTTGTCATGGTTAAAGTATCTCGGTGTAAATCTATGCTATTGATGTTGCCTCAGAAAGGCAGACCAAGGAGAGTATCGAAAAAAAGCAACAGGGAAAATTGTACTCTCAAACTCTGGTAACGAGGGTGGGACTAGCTCGATCATCTGCTAGGCCTGTTGGCCAGCAACAGCCGCACCATTTTGGTGAAGGAGAAATGACGATGATTTATGCGGAACGGTTAACTTTCCAAAATTAAAAAAGTATGGAACATCAAGAGATGAATCTAAATATTCGGTACGATGCCGGGGATGAGGTATGGAATAAGATTCCCGACATATTCTCAATTGTATGGATGGCTAGGGATCGGAGGAATGGCAAATGGAGGTGAGCACGGGATTTCGTATTGCTACAACTGTTGTTGGGGGTAAAGTATGCGAAATAAGACTAGGTGAAGTTGAAGAATAAGTTTTTCATCTAGTATTAGTAGCTGATAGCAATTGGTCAACAATCATATACCCGAATACGAGTATATGATTGCTGTTTTGACAACTATGATCTGTAATACCTAAACCTTATCCCGTTGGTTAATTTGCTTATAATCCAAGGTTATCCCACTCAAATAACCGTTTTTCAAAAGGCTTTCTCGGTAAAAGATCGGAGCGGTTACCAGACTGGTAAACGAAGGCGGCTACAATGATGGCTGCTTGTTTAAGATCTTCGATCTGCAGATGGTCGTAACTATCCTGATTACTGTGGTGAGTTATGTTGTCATAATCAATAGGGTCCTGGATAAACTCAAAGCCGGGTATGCCTGCCCAGTCAAAAGAAGTATGATCGGTACAGCCGGCATACTTATCTGCAACAGTAGTAGCACCTAAATCGTGGAAAGGTTGAAACCATTGATCAAACAGAGGTTTTACCGCAGTGTTGCCCTGGGTGTAGATACCCCTTATTTTACCAGTTCCGTTATCCAGGTTAAAATAAGCGCTTACTTTTGCCTGTGTGCTGTTAGGGTTTCCTGTTGACGCGTCGATATAATGATTTTTTACATAATTGTATGATCCCAAAATCCCTTGCTCTTCTCCGCTCCATAGCACAATCCGAATGGTGCGCTTAGGTTGCAGGTGTAGTGAATCTAATAAACGCATAGCCTCCATCATAACAGCGCAGCCCGCGGCATTATCCGTGGCTCCTGTAGACGCAGACCAGGAATCCAGATGTGCCCCGAGAATAACTACCTGGTCCTTTAATTTCGGATCTGAGCCCGGAATTTCTCCAACAACATTGTAAGCCTTTGTATCGTTACCGGAATAGCTTCCCTTGATGTTCAAAGCGAGCTCAACAGGGTGCCCTGAAGTGATTAATCTTTGAATGCGCTGAGAGTCTTCATATGCCATTCTAACTTGAGGTACTTTGGATTTGGATTGATGGCCATGGAACGACTCATTGAAGATGGTGCCGTATGTGTTCCCGGCCTCAGCGTGTAAAATAGCAATCGCGCCGGCTTTGTCATAAAGCAGATTCAGTTTTTCCCCAAAACGAAGTTGGTCGTTGAGTGCATGTATCTGATCGTAGGAGTAGTTATAATAGTCATCTGTCTTTGAGAGTTCATCATCCGTAAAACGGGTGGCGCGTGGGGCGAAAATATCACCCGCTTTCTCCGGACCGCTTGTAAACAATGGTTGGCCAAGAATTAAAATGATCTTTCCCTTCAAGTCTCTATAATGAGTTTTGATGTAGACAGAATCAATGGCTTGGGCCTGGGTAAGCAGAATTACCTGAGCATGTATGGGGCCATTTGTGCTGGCGCTAAAGGGAAGTGGTAAAGCTTCAATGGATTGAAAATAAGGCAGCTTCATGGAAATGCTGAAATCCTGGAGTTCCCAGGCTTTGCCAAAATTTCCCCAGGGTTCCAGTTTGGTATTAGTTAGTCCCCAGGATTTGAAGCTTTTGATGGCCCAGTCAGCTGCCCTGGCAAAACCAGGGGAGTTAGTTAAGCGCGGACCTGATACGTCTGTCAAATAATGCGCGATATGGGGTATTTGTGAAGTTTGTAATTCCGCTTGTTTAATCTTTTCCAATACATTTTTCGGTATGGTTTCGTCTTGAAGCGACTGTACGGGACCCGGTAACGCATTGCTACCTTCCTGGATGAAGGATACGGAACTTGCTATCCGTAAGTTATCGTCCTGAGCAAAGGATATAAAAATATTCGATAACAAGAGCATTATAGTAATTGGGAATTTTAAAGCTTTTCTTCTCATTTTATTTTTGACAATTTGTTAAAAAAATCAGATGCGATTTCAGGTATCTGACTTGCAAAGCAAGGTTTCCAAAGCCGCTAATGACTTCCCGTCGTGCGTGTTCGGCACAATCTTTTGCAACTACCGGGGTATCGGTCGCTATTGCATTGGGAAACGATCAGGCAGTAATTGAAGTTCGAAAAAGTGGTAGCCGTGTGTATGCGTTATATATACTTAAGATTCAAATTTTTAAATAATGAAAGTATTCTTATTTCTTTGCTGCTGTTGCCCCGCCCCATAAAGATCCTGGGTTTGCAAAAGATGGATAGAGTGCAATCATTCTGTTATATAGATCTGTATCAGATGTTGTCTCTTTGTTTATACGTTCAAAGTCAAGAAGATACGATTTCGTTTCCTGCATACACTTTGGATCATCTCCGATAGCAGGGTTTTTATGTCCGGTTACAACAGCTTTCGGATGAAGAGACATCAGGTGGTCAATGGCCGCTACCCACTGTTTTCTTGTTTCCGGTGTTGTTTCACTTAAAAAGGGATGGATTCCATTGTAAACAGCATCACCTGTAACAATTAAACCTATAGACGGCACGTAAAGGCATGTCGAACTGCGGGTATCCGTAAAGTTAGTTTCCTGGGGAATAAGCTTGTTACCTTCCAGAACTATTTCTTTCCCCTTCATAACTTGTGGAATTACAAGCGTGTCAGGTATCTGTCCCGGAAAACGTGTTTTCCAAAAACTTTCTACGATTGCTGGTTTGATCAGATCCGGTGAGGCATCAACGACACCCTGAGTTGAAACGGCAATTGCATTGGGAAAATGCTTTAGCAAAAGTGCAAGACCAAAAAAGTGGTCCCCATGAGCGTGAGTAATATAGATAGTCGTTAAATTTTTTCCTGATGCTATTATAGAATCCACCAGTGTTTGGGTTTGGTCTACTGTAAGAAAACAATCAACTAAGACTGCATCTTTTTCTCCATAAATCAGAGTTGCTGTATTTACAACCCATTTAAGATCATCATGGCCTGCAGGCATTTTGGGATCACGATTAACTCCAGGCCTTTTTACAGTAAAAACTTTATAATGTAGCGTGCTGGCCTTATTATTTTCCACGGCTGTGTTGATTAAGTTTTTTGTCGGCATATTTATACCAAGGGCTTTGAAAGACAGGGCAAATAATAATATTACCGCGGGCAAACTGATTTGACTTATCATGATTGTTTATTTATATACCAGAGCTGTTTTCGGTTGATGTTGAATGAATTACCATGTTTAAAATTTCCCCTTCGATCAGTTGAAAAACGTTATTTTTCAAAACCCGGTCGAGCAATAAAGATGAAATTAGTGATGCTTGTATCATACAAGCTTTTGCTTCAGGAGATTCAATAAAATTAAACTCTCCGGCTGCTCTTCCAAGTTTTAAGACCTCAGTCAGCTTATTCAAAAAAATACTTCCGATCAATTCCAGTCGTTTCTGCATTTCCATTGTTAGCGTATGGAAAACAGCAGATAAGGCACCCATTAAGCAGATAGACTTAGCCTCCCTTTTTGTAGAATAAATCTTAACAATGTTAGCTAGCTGGATTTTATAACTATATCCTTCCCAGTTTTTAAATTCAATTAAAAAATGGTCGATTGCACGGTTAATGATCGCGATGCCTAAATCGGCTTTCGAAGGAAAATAGTAATGTATTGACGCGTTTTTTATATCAAGTTCTTTAGAGATATCAGCATAGCTAAAGGCATTATACCCCCTTTCTCTAATTAAGCTGTCCGCAACCATGATAATTTCGTCTCTCGTTACTTTCATAAAGCAAACCTAACTATTTTTTACCAACTAGTAGGTAGAATTAAGTCATCGAACGTAAATAAACTTTGCTCACGAGGATTAAAGGTTGGGCGACAAGTCGTCCTTACTTTAAGAAAGGATTACGCATTTAGGGAGCTTAATCCAACCCCCGGAGGACAATAATCGATTGAAAAACAGGCAAAATCCCGCAAAAAGGCTGTTTTGCATTAATATTCCCGAAAGCACGGGCCAGCCTAAGCTGCAACTGATGACGAGGATAGCTGCCTTTTTTTGCCAGCAGGCGTGCCCTTTACTCGTTTGTAAAGGCGTTTGCCTGGAGTGAAGTTGTTCCTGAAAAGCGGAAGGATTTTATAGGTCTGGCCAAAGAAATCAGACGATCACGGGAGATAATGGGCATTCATTATCCCACCGACAACGAAACTGCCCACAGGTGGCAGACAGGAGGCTTTCAATGGCCTCCTGTCTTTTTTTATCATCCCCTGAAATGCAGTTCAGGTGCTGGATTAGCTGAAACACCCTGTTTACCCGCTCCGTTCGAAATGCCTCATTTTCCAGATTATAGTAAACACCTTCGGGAAAAATGATTTTTTTGTATGCGTTCTCTTTGCTGATAAGAGCCGGAACGTCATACTGTAGCGGCATTCACGGATATACCCATCGCTGTTTGCAGGAATTTATCAAGGTTCGAACTGCTCTTCCCTTTTTTACTTGTGAATTGAAAACACACAGGTCGTTTTGTTGTAGGCTTCCGGTAAGACTACGGTTTTCAATTAAACGCCTGCCTGAACTCCAACGGGCTTTGGTTGGTTTTTGTTTTGAATAGTTTGCTGAAGGACTGCGAATGCTCGAAACCTAATTCGTAGGCGATTTCGCTTACCGACAAATCGGTGGTGGAGAGCTTTTCCTTTGCCTTTTCGATTAGTTTTTCGTGGATGTGTTGTTGGGTGGTTAGCCCGGTGAGTTGTTTTAACAAACTGCCCAAATACTTAACGGAAATATTTAGTTCTTCCGCCACATATTGAACTGATGGCAATCCTTTCGACAATAAATCTTCATTTTTAAGATAATCAGTCAACACTTCTTCCACACGGTTTAAAATTTTGCTATTGGTAGTTTTTCGGGTAATGAACTGGCGTTCGTAAAACCGCTGTGAGTAGGTAAACAATACTTCCAATTGGGCTATAATTACATCCTGACTGAACTTGTCAATATTTGAACTGTACTCGTTTCTGATATTGTCAATAATCGAATTGATGACGGTTTCTTCCTTGTCGGATAGAAACAATGCCTCATTGGTGTTGTAACCAAAGTATTCGTATCGTTTGATTTTCTTTGCCAGAGATGTGTTCCATAAAAAATCGGGATGGATAAACAGCATCCACCCACTCAGGTTATGAGGCACACCGTTGTCTTCACCACGTAGTATTTGTCCCGGAGCCAAAAAAGCCATCACGCCTTCGTCAAAATCATATGTCTGTTGGCCGTAAAAAAGTTTATCACAACCCCGTTTCATTGACACTACATAAAAATCGAATATAACGGAAGTAATGTCTGTATTATTAGCAAGTCCTTCGAGGTTTAAAATACTAATGAGCGGATGCTGCGGCTTGGCATATCCTGCTACACGGTGTAGTTCTGTGATGGATTGTAATCTGTATGGTTTTGAATTTCCCATTTCATAAAGTTAATTTAATTTTTTAAAATATATTTCGTTGGCATCAATAGCTGTGGCAACATAAAAGACGGAGAATGTCTATTCAATCAATCCTTTCCTGGCTGTAATTTTTAGGGTTTTTGAAATCATTTCGTGAAAGGGTATTTGAGCCAGATCAACAGTAGTGGAATTAATAAAAACGGAATTTCTATCATAGCTATTCTTAAATTTCCGGCGCGCATTGCCAACGCCATAATGAGCACAATGGATAAGGCATTGATCAGATTACCGATGAAAAATGTTTTGGGTATTAGTAGCATTAAACCAACGGACATCGCTAAAACACCAAATACAGGCATTGTCCATTCTGCCATACCCAACTCGGCCATCATTTTAAATGATTCGGGATTTTTCTTGTAATTAAAGGATCCCCAACTGTGACTGAAACTTAAACCTGCTGAAGCTAATAGCAAGAGTAATGAAATGATGTTCTTTATCATATTAATTGAAAACATAGGTTTGTAATAAATAACCGCCAATCATACCAATGGGTATGCCTAGAATTGAGTTAATAAGAGCGGTTCGTGCTTTTTTAGGAGACACTTTTTTAAATCGATAGTATAGATAAAATCCTGCCGGTGGCAATGCATTAGACAGTATCGTTAAACCAATCGATAGCTTGTCATTGTTTTGTGTTTGATTGTTCATTTTTGTATTTCTTTTTACTTGTTATTTAATATTTACCCAAAGCTCTTCAACATTGAAACTGATATGCGAAACATTGGTTTTGTTGGGCATATCAATAGCTGTTGAGCTTCCGTCTTTGATTATCTTCGTGTGTTTTATCAGTTCCTCAAGACTTGTCTTATCTTCTTTCGTCCATTTACCTTTCCCAAAATCGAACACTTTTTTATTCTCTATCTTTAAACCATTTAAAGAGTCTTTAATAGCAAAAGCATAAAGGGTATGATAGGAATTATCAACTAGTAAAGTGATGGGACTGCCCGTTTTGTTGCTGATGTACACTGTTTTGGACGAACTGCAAGAAGAAAGAATAACGACAATGATTGAGATGATACTTATATGTTTCATTTCGCTTTATTCTTATTCAACTAATACGATTGAGATTTGAAAATGTATTTACACTCCAGATTAGGAGCATTAAATTGTAAGTACTAAAATTCAACTTTGGCTAACGCTTGCGATACCTCCCATAATTTTAAGGAAACGTTTACATCCAATGCTTGAGCAGGTATTTTTGCAATAGCTGGAAATCCCCGAGTCTCGCCCATTTTGTTTGGTCCATAATATGCACCTCCTTTAGCATCCGGGGAAGTGGCCGCGTATAATGTTGGCAAGGCTCCTTGTGCAGATGGTTGAAACAAAAACGGAAGAAAAGTTCTCGCTATTCCTGCGACACTCCATCGCCCTGAACCAGTAATAAGTAGATTTGTTCGGGAAACACCTGGATGGGAAGCCAGACTCGTGATGCCCCAACCTTGCTTTTCACTTTGCCGTTGAAGTTCTAAAGCAAACATCAAGTTCGCAAGTTTTGCCTGACCATATGCCTTCATTGGAACATACGAAGATTTCGACTGAAGGTCATCAAAATTGATTGTTCCCGCGGTATTTGCTATACTTGAAACGGTAACTACACGAGCATCTGGTGATTTACGTAATAATGGGAGAAGTTGTGCTGTCAGTGCAAAGTGACCAATATGGTTTGTTCCGAACTGTAACTCAAAGCCATCGGCAGTTTCGAGTCGTTTTGGTGGGGTCATTACACCGGCGTTATTTATTAGAAGATCGATGGCTTGCCCTTTTGAAATCATTCTCGAAGCAAAGGCTTTGATCGAGGATAGATCTGCAAGGTCTATTTTTTCAAAACTCACTTTTGCCTTGGGGTTAATCTGATGAATCTTAGCCATTGACTCAGCCCCTTTTCGAGTGTTACGCCCCATCATTATCACATTCCATCCTGCTGATGATAACGCTAATGCGTCTTCATATCCAATACCTTCAGTACTGCCGGTAATCACTGCTAAACCACTGTTTCTCTGAGGAATATTAGCTGCTGTCCAATTCTTTATTTCGTTTTGCATTTTAATTGATTTTGTTAATGCAAAGTTCTGAAACGGTTAAAAAACGGATGTAGCCAAAAGTCGCAATATTGTAGTAGAAAGGGAGGGTGAGAAGGTGTCTTTTTTGGCCGTTGATGTTGCAGGCTATCTTGCGCGGAGCCACGCCAGCTAAAAAAACAATACCCCTCCAAATCCTTTATTTATGTATTCGAGTCTACCAAACAGGGGAATTTTGGGTGTGAGAATAGCTTCCAGCATGACGTGGATGTGGTGATCGATGTGCCGGAGAAGGGTAAGGCTGTACAGATGGGCAAAGTTAACCAGAGCGTAAATCTTCATTTATAAATTCAGATTATTAGGTCATGTATTTTCAATAAATCTTCAAGCCAAAAGTTCGAAATTCGTCCATTCACCCCGACTAAAAAATAAGCGAGTATAAACGCGAAAGCAATTATACTCGCTTAATTTTTTTCTTCGCATCTCGCACTCGTCCTCGCACTGCCTACTTACCAGGGTATAGTTAATAATTCCTGATAAATCTTCTTATAAGTCCAGCCTCGACTAACGTTCTTCTTGGATTCTCCAATACAACACTCTCTTCGCAAAGAAGCCGGCTAAACAGCAGCTCTTCGATATATCTTTGGGGTGGTCTGCTGATTTCTTTTGAAGAATTTAATAAAATGGGGAAGATCATCGAACCCCAGGCTCCACGCGATTTCGGATATATTCCAATCGGTATGCTGAAGCAAGCTTCGGGCTTCCTGCATGATCCTTGCCGCGATAAGCTGCGATGTGGTTTTGCCTGTAACAGCCTTTAACGCGTGATTCAAATGATTAACGTGAACAGATAACTGGTTGGCAAATTCCGTCGGGTGACGTAATGCCATACGCTGCATCGTCGATTCTATTGGAAATTGTCTCTCCAGTAATTCTGTAAATATGGAAACGATACGCTGTGAGCCATTGGAATCTTTATATGCCTGGAAAGTCGCCGGCTCTGATTTGAGCGCTGAAAATATCAATTGCAATACCATCGACCGAAGTGAATCGTATTTGTAACTGAACTCGAGCGTTATCTCACCGAGCATCTGCCTGAATATATTCTCAAAAGCCATGTACTGACCTTCATTCAGTTGAAACAATGGCATACCGCCTGGTTTGAATACGGGATAGTCTTTTATGGCGATAAACTGATCGAAAAACTCATCGGTAAATACGCAGAAGTAGGAAGACTGTTCTGATTCCAGATGTTCCCAGGAATAAGGTATGTTGGGATTTGAGAATAACAGCGCGCAATCAAATTCTACTGTTTTATCGGCATAATCAAGTCTTGTTTTTCCTTTTAACAGGCTGATCTTATATAAGGATTTCCTGTTAAAAGGTTTGCAATTGAATTTGTTGTCGCTGTTATGCCTGACATAAAAGACATTAAAATGCTGGACATCCCTGCCGATCTCGCCGGGCATCCACACACGCTCGTCGTCTTTCAGGTCTTTATGTAAATCATAAGCTCTCATATGGGTATTACAAAGTTACCCATTTATTAACGCCATCGGTTTATTAAATCAAAGCAAAAGTTGTAAAAATCAAATAATTAAGGCTCCGGGCTACGTACTTTGATTTTTTCAGTTTCCTGTTTGATATGCACAGTTCCACGAGCAGAGCTGCCGGTAGTTTTGCCTATCGTAAAACGTAAATTTTTAAAACAATGATAACAGCAAAAGGATACGCAGCGCAAAACGCTAATGAAACACTTGCTACGTGGATTTTTGAAAGAAGGGATGTGGGAGCTCACGACGTGCAAATTGAGATTTTGTATTGTGGCGTATGCCACTCAGACCTGGCACAGATCAATAATGAGTGGTTTCCCGGCGTCTTTCCAATGGTACCCGGACACGAAATCGTCGGCAGGATAACTAATGTCGGAAGTCATGTCAGGGGGTTTAAGGTTGGTGACCTCGCCGGTGTGGGTACTATGGTTAGCTCCTGCGGCAAATGCAATCCCTGCAAAGATGGCCTGGAGCAATACTGTAATGAAGGTGTTGTTCCTACTTACAATGCTCTTGATAAATTCAGAGACGGCAAACCTACTTACGGAGGCTATTCCAACACGATTGTAACCGACGAGGCCTTTACGGTTCACATTCCTGAGAAACTTAATCTTGCGGCCGCCGCGCCCCTGCTATGCGCCGGTATCACAACCTACTCGCCTTTGAAATACTGGAAGATAGGCAAGGGACACAAAGTCGCCGTTCTTGGCCTGGGTGGACTCGGGCACATGGCCGTTAAATTTGCCGTGGCTCTTGGGGCTGACGTTACTATTCTGAGTACTTCGCCACAAAAAGAGTCGGACGCAAAACGACTAGGCGCGCATCATTTTGTGGTAACCAGGGATGCAGCGCACGTGGAAAAGGTAAAGGGTTCTTTTGATTTTATTGTAGATACTGTTGCTGCGGACCACGACTTCAATTTTTATCTTTCTTTGCTTGGCCTGAACGGCACGCTCATCTGCGTAGGCGTACCGGTAGAGGGCATTCACCTGAACGGGGCACCGGAGGCTTTTACATTATTGAGTGGCCGGAAAAGCATTGTCGGCTCCACCTGCGGAGGGCTGGCCGAAACTCAGGAAATGCTGGATTTCTGCGCAATACACAACATTGTAGCCGATATTGAATTGATCGATATTAAAGATATCCATACGGCTTATGATCGAATGCTAAAAGGAGATATCAAGTATCGGTTTGTGATTGATATGGCGACCTTATAATGGAAAGCCCGCAGTAGCTGCGCTACTGCGGGCTTTGCCTGCCTGGGCGTATTATAATGCCGATATAGAATTCAAAGTTCAGTAAGATTAGAGCCCGGGACAACTTATGCGACTATAGTTCCATCGACTGTACGAGTTTTCCGTTTTTGTAGAAATACGCCTCATAACCGTGTTTTCCAAATCCGAAGACCTCTTCGATTATTATACGATCCGCGCTTGCATGCTCACTGTTGACTATAGCCTGTTTGTTTTCGGGTAACGAGGAAAAAGGTATGACGAGCTCGTACTCAAAGCCCTCATTATATTTAAACTCGAGCGCGAAGCCCGCACCCTGCCATTGAAGTTTGGACTCGATACCCTCCGATACGGGAAAAAAGGTAATGTATCCGTTGTTTTCAGCGAATAATCGGTTTGTAGATTGCGACAGCATAATGATTCCGGATAACACCATGGCGATGTAGCCGATCCTTCTGAATAACACCTCGGTGATTTTCTGCAATCCCCATTTCATAAACCATGTGGAGAGCAGGCCTGCGAGTGCGATGATCAAACCTATAATAAGCACCTTGGTGGTGAGCAACCCAAATGAATAGTAGAGTATCAACTTAATGATATGAAGGACCACTTCATTAGCTGCGCGGGTGGCGACTATCTGTTCTTTCGAAAGATTGTATCGTAAATAAAACCGGTTGAACAGAAGGCCCACAGCTCCCGTGAGCCCCGACAGGAAACCTGCCAGAAAGCCGATAGCAATCAAGATAAAATGAGGCTGATGTTTTTTTTCATCAGCACGTGCCTTTCGGAAAATCATCGGCAGGTTCACTACCAGGAAAATCCCCATCATGATCTCCAGGTACAAAGGGTTGAGGTATCTGAGTAACCATGCTCCAAGGAAGGCGGCCGGCACCGCGGCGGGAAGGAACCAGCTTACTATTTTCCAGTCGATCTTCTTATAAAAGAGTACAATCCGGGATACCGACGACGACGCTGTTCCAATTGACAACGCAGCCGGCACCTGCGTAGCCGGCAGATAAGCAGCGAGTACCGGCATCAGCAAAAGCCCTGCACCGCCACCACAAACCATGCTCAAAGAGAAAGCTACAAACGTGCAAATGAAAATAACCAGGTAAACCATATTCCAGTAAATCTATTTATCTGGATTCAACGGAATAATCCTGTAGGAATTCTGGATTAAAGGAAATCCAACGTATAAGGAATTATTTGCTTAGTTTCCTGGATATATACTTAGCCTAATTGTAAAATGAAGAAAAACGAGCCAACGATTCTTTTTATTCTTTCGGGGTTGCCAGCATCAGGCAAATCAACTCTTTCCAAATTCATATCAAAGGAATATCAAGCCGCCTATTTAAGAATCGATACGATCGAGCAGCGGTTGCGTGATCTATTTAAACAGGACATCCATGGAGAAGGGTATGGACTGGCTTATAAAATAGCGGAGGACAATTTAAAATTAGGACAGAATGTGGTTGCCGACTCATGTAATCCAATTATGTTA
>Ga0247762_1000105_pt1 | contig 35535 bp, 32 predicted proteins | sample UWRJL081202R4_FD_181016 | JGI IMG/M metagenome (GOLD analysis project Ga0247762, IMG submission 181016) | Plant litter microbial communities from Arlington Agricultural Research Station in Wisconsin, United States - UWRJ-L081-202R-4 | ecosystem: Environmental > Terrestrial > Plant litter >...
CCATGGTTTGCCAACCGATAGTGTTCTTACCCTGTATCGCGACTCCCGGGACAGAGTCTGGATGGCCGATCAGGCGGGCCGTGTTTTTCAGTACCAGGCAGGCGTCTTCACGCCAATCTCCACAAGGCGCTGTTAGCGAGTTCCCCGACATCTTGGTCATATCGAGGGATAAGACGGAACTCGTCCTCGAGTCTGTCGCCTGCAGCGGTCTTAGTCGAATTCCTCCGAGATGCCTCAATGCGCATCTCGGAGGAATTTGATTACATAGAGACTTCGGGCAAGCAACCCTCTTTCGAGGGTCCATGCTCTAGCCGCTATCGCACCGACAGCAGTGTGAGCACACACGCGAACGATCGTGCGGGTCTGAGTTGCTTAGGGACGTCTCATCTAGCCTTTCGCTTGGATTGCGATCCGAACCGCCTGCCGGCCAAAGTGAGCGATCAGGTAGAACGACACACCCAGAGAGATAATGTCTTTGTAGAGAAAGAGTCCAAGAAAACTCATGTACTTCATTCCATTTACCGCAGTAAGAGCACCAGGTGTCGTCAGCAGCATCGTGCTTGTAGTGAAGAACATCACGGTCGCCACGATGCCACCAAGTATCCCGGCTTTGGGCCACTTGTAGCCCAGCAGGAAAAGAACTGCGGCTGTCCACTCGGTTAGACCGATCAGATCCGAACCGATATAAGGTCCGAAGACCTTAAAGTGCCAGCTAATTAGAGGGCTGTTGGTAACGAGTGGAATGATTCCTTCCGCTCCCGGTACCGTCATCTTGTAGGTTCCAGCCCAGAACAGCATGACAATCATGCCGATGCTGGAGACAAGAAACGGAATGTTATGCGCACTGATCCAACCAGCGTATCTGGTCAGAATGCTGGTACCTGAGACGGTGTAGTGCGATTGCGCCCCGACGGCGTCAATCTGTTCGGTCCTTGCAGAAACGGCTTGTGCCATGACGTCATTGCTCCTTCGCCCGCAGGCCGCGCTTTCCGCACTGGCCGCAAAGCATCTGCAATTATGAAACTATACTTTCAATGCTGCGGAGTGCCTTTTGTATACCTTATAGTCTCACCATGGATTCCTTAGCGCCATTCTTCGAACGATTCACGCTTTCTGCACGCATGTTCTTCTCGGGCCTGCAGTGTGGCATCTCTCCTATCCTTGACCAACCTACTGGGTACCTTCACCTGCTCCGGAAAGGGGTTCTAACGATCAGTCGGCCCAACGCGCGTCCTTTGGTCCTGGATACGCCAAGCATCGTGTTCTTGCCGCGTCCCCAACAACATCGTGTTGAGGGTCCGGAGACAGAAGGTGTCGACCTTGTTTGCGCGACCGTGCAATTCGGCGTTGGTATGTTGAATCCTCTTACCGCATCGCTCCCAGAGCCCTTCGTTGTTCCTCTGAACGCTATCCCCGAGCTTGCTCCGGCCCTCGAGCTACTGTTCTCAGAAGCAAGCTCTCAACGTCCCGGGAGACAGATCGCACTTGATCGTCTTTTCGAATTTGTTCTGGTACTTCTCATGCGGTCCGCTCTCAGTGAACGCCTGATCGACAGCGGGGTCCTGTCGGGACTTGCCGACGAACGCCTGGGGAAGGCGATCCAGTTCATGCACAAACACCCCGAGACCTCCTGGTCGCTGGATCAACTTGCCCAACAGGCCGGTATGTCCCGCGCCCGCTTCGCCGCGCGCTTTCGTCATGTAGTCGGCGTTACGCCATTCGAATATCTGACGGATTGGCGACTCGGCGTAGCCCAAACGATGTTGCGTAAGGGCAGTTCTATAAAGCTCATCGCCGCCTCCGTGGGCTACGCCAACGCCACTGCCTTTACACGGGTTTTTACAAAACGTTTCGGGATGTCACCTTCTGATTGGCTTGCACGCCAACCCTAAGAACTGGAGGATGCTACGCGTAAGTCCAGATGATCGAGTTCTCGGAATGGAGCCATGGACCATGACAACGGGCGATACACCACAAGACATGTATGTGCGGCTGCCATCCCATTAACAACCCTTTGTTCGCGCGCTCTCAAGCGGTTTCACGATCTCCGCCTTCCCGATCGTGTGCCAATTTTATAGTTTTCTGTACACCGTGAAATTTCGATCAGAATCACGTACATTGAGCGATGAACGAAGCTCCAATGGAGCAAATCTGGGAGAAAGTGTATGAGAGAGACAGCACGAATCGTTAGATTTTATGAGGCAGGCGGTCCTGAAGTTCTTCTCATCGAGGATTTGCCGCTTCCTGAACCTGGACCGGGAGAAGTTCGCCTTCGCGTCAAGGCGATTGGACTGAATCGCGCCGAAGTGATGTTTCGAAACAATCAATACCTCTACACCCCGTCGTATCCTTCCAAACTTGGATATGAGGCGTCCGGAGTCGTTGAAGCTGTCGGCAGCGATATCGACAATGCCTGGATAGGAAAGACAGTGTCCACCGTACCGGCCTTTCCTGCCAATAAATACGGCGTTTATGGGGAGATCGCCATCGTGCCGGTCTCGTGCCTCGCCACTTACCCTTCGAAGCTTACATTTGAAGAGGGCACCAGTATCTGGATGCAATACATCACTGCCTACGGTGCTCTCATACATCACGCAGACATTAAAAAAGGAGACGTAGTCCTCATCACTGCGGCTTCAAGTTCGGTAGGCGTGGCGGCGATCGAGATCGCAAAGGCAGAAGGCGCTATCAGCATCGCAACGACCCGTACGGCAAAGAAAAAAGACCAGCTTATCGCTGCGGGCGCAGACCATGTGATCGTCACCGATGAGGAGAACCTCGTTACCAGAGTGAACGAAATTACCGGTGGCAAAGGGGCTCGCGTTATCTTCGACCCCATTGGCGGTCCGGGCCTTGCCTCGTTGGCGGAGGCTGCATCTCCCTTTGGAACCATCTTTGTGTATGGCGCATTGTCCCCCGAACCTTCCGTCTATCCCTTGTTTTCAGCCCTCGGGAAGTCACTCAGATTCCAGGGATATACGCTTTTCGAGCTGACAACGGACGCCAAACTTCTACGTCAGGCAACACAATATATCTCGGCCCACCTTGAAAACGGTTCGCTTTCCCCGAAGATCGACAAGGTGCTTCCTCTCTCGGAGATTGTCGAGGCTCACCGCTATATGGAACGAAACGATCAGATCGGTAAGATCGTCGTAACCGTTTAAAACTAGATCGAAGAATCAAGCCGTGTAACCTGTCTTGCGCTCGGCTCGAATGTAGTTTTGGTTACTCGGTGTCTTCACGAACAGTGCCCTGTTAATGAAGACACCGAATGCATTTCGCAAGGGGATGAAATCGGAGGCAACTGTGCCTCCATATCTTCGCTAACAGGTGTACATAACATTCATATTCCGCATATTCCAGGTTGGCATTTCAGAACCTTGCAGGTTGCCTGGAGCCGATCACTTCCGCCAGCAGCGTCTCTCGATACTTATGAATCAAGGCAAACTCTCTGCTCTAATGGGCGAGTCCAGATAGACGTCATGCAGGTGGATTCCGGTGACTGCTACTCATGGTGCGGAGTGAACCCTTTAGCTGCGGTGTGCAGTCGACCAGCTCCTCCGCACGGAGAAGAAATCTTTTGACCAGCGGAGAAGTGTTCGACTTGCTGTAGCCCATTACCAGATCGATAGTAGGAGCGTCGCCGTATAGTGGGCGAGCAACTACGGCCGGGATGAGAGCATTGAGCACATAGAGCGGAAGGAGCGTGAAGCCGCCAGTCGATGCGACCAGAGACATTCCGCCCGACAGGATTTCGGCGTCGCTGATCTGTTTCAAGGTAAGCCCCACCTTTGCCGCGTACTCGTCGATCACTGTCTTGAGCACGGGGGCAGCTCGCGCTGTGCTGACGAAGTTCTCAAGACAGAGATCTTCCGGACGCACCGATTTCTGCCGGACCAGACGATGGCGGCAAGGCAGTATCGCTACCAACGGCTCTTTGACGAGAAACTTGAAAACCAGGCCAGCGGTACGCGTCTCGCGACGCAGCAAAGCTACGTCGATCTTGCCTTGCATGAGTGCATCTGCGAGCTCAGGTGAAGATTTGGTCGTAAGTGTAACCTCCACATCGGGCGCTTCTTCGCGCAGAATGCGAAGTGACTCAGAAAGCCAAATGACTTCCTGTCCTGGCCGGAAGCCAATGACGAACCCCTGCTTGGCGGGCTGTTCCGTACTGCGCGCAGCTTCGCATGCCGTGTCAATCTGCATCAACACGAGCCGAGCATGATCGAGGAAAGTTCGTCCCGCTGGAGTAAGCACAATGCCCCGAGCCCTGCGCTCCAGCAACTTCACGCCGATCTCCATCTCAAGGTCACACATCTGCCTACTCAGCGACGGCTGAGCAGTGTGCAGCCGTCGCGGACGGCCGAGTCTGGCTAAAACCTTCGGGGCCTGCGTGTTTCGCTGGCGACCTTCCGGAGAAAGAACGGAAGCTAATTTGGGCAACACATTATGCCCCGGCTGCTGACCTCCTCAACAAAAATGCTTCGGGCGTCGCGTGGAAGTCAAAGCCGAGCTGGTATGTCGTGGCGAACAATGACCAGACCGTCCACCCGGAGCTACAACGCTTCGTCGCAAAACGGATGAGCGCCACGACTGTTGAGATCAACAGCAGTCACGTCCCGATGCTGTCACAGCCTGAGCTTGTGGTGGATGTGATCCGTAAGGCTATCGGGGGCGTGTCCGCTAGTTAGGATCACCACGCTCTCTTCATCTGGGCGGATCGTCGCGAGGCGGTCTGCCTTGAAATACTGCAACTCCCGTTTCGCAGGATTCCATCCTTAGTTCCATTTCATCTCGCCCGGCTGCGGGTTGAAATTTCTGAGCCGTGAACGGAAGATACCCACAGGACATGGCCGCCGTCGTCATCCGTTGCCGCTCCTGCCACGAAGCGTCAACTCGGGCAGGCCTCCACGCTGACTCCATCTCGTCCGCTATGCTTCACGCGATATAAGTTCTCATCGGCACGCTTGAGCAATGTCTCCGCGGTATCGCCTTTCTCTGCCACCGCTCCACCACAACTAATCGTGAACGGAAGATCGGGACGGCCCCGCACTTCCATTCGCACCGCCTCCAGCACATGGCGCGCGAAGCTTGCCCTTGCATTAGGCATCACGATCAGGAATTCATCGCCGCCGAACCGACCCACAGCATCCGAAGAGCGCAGCCGTCTCGTCAGCGTCCGTGCAAGGTAGGCCAATGCGGCATCACCTGCAGCATGCCCGTGATGATCGTTGACCTGCTTAAAATGATCCAGATCAATCATGGCGATCACCAACCTGTTCGTGTGCCGATGTGCATCTTCTATGCATTCATCGAGCCTTCGTTCTATCCCCTTGCGGTTCAAAACGCCGGGTATTGCGTCTTGCAATGCATACTGGTCCGCCTGGACCGCGAGGCGGGCATACGCTGCCATGAACCCGCAAAGCGCCACACCGCACGCGTGTGACAGCAAGAGGAACATAGCCACTGTTTGGGCTGGAGTAGGGCCAGGTGATTGTTCCGACATTGGGCGTAATAACAGATCGAAGCCTTGCTGCAACGCTCCAATCCCGGTCACGAACTCGATGAATGCAAGCAGCTTCCGAGCGAGTAAGAAATCTCTATGTCGTATAGCCTGAGCAGCAAGCAGGAGATGCATGGGAGCCGTAACAAGAACAATCACGCTCCACCTAAGGCTCGCATTGGGTTGCACCGTGGTGAAGTACAGCAGTACCGGCAGGCTTAAACCGAACAAAGCCTGAATCCAGCCCAGACGAGGCCGAAGCCCCATGGTCAGGCAGAACCCAACGTAAAAGGCGTAGTTTGCCAGCAGTACCGAGATGTCCGCCATCACGATCGGCAACCAATCCTCGTGCCAAGCGGAACGGCTCAACATCAGGAGCAGGAAAGCACAGTCCAAAAAGAATTTGGTCGCAATCCACTGTAGTCCGTGGATTTTCACTGAACGACGCAAAAACAAAAAACCCGCACCTGCCACTACACACACCAAGAAGTGGCAGGCATATAGGGTGGTGAGATCTAGACGAGCGGTAAGGTGCAATTGACTGACCTGGTGGGGAATTCAGCAAAGCAGTGCATACATTATCGCTTTTGGGGTGGCTTCCTGGATCCCACTCGCCTCGCTTGCCATGGCCAAAGCGTTCGTCAACCCGAGCGACTTGTAACGCGTGTAGACCTTGAGATTACCCGATGAGCGCGCTGCTCCAGAAGAGGTTGCGACGACCGACGCCAGACTGGCACCAATCGCATATCGGATATCGACACTGAGAAGCAAGGTCCATGCGGGCGTGACCACAATGCCACCGCCGAGGCTGGTAATCGCGCCGAGCAAACCGGCTGCGATCGAGATAAAAAACACCAGACCGATGAAGAGATCTGCGGGTAGTGACATGAAATGGGACCTCACAGGTCAGATGGAGCGGACGAGTTCTACTCGTCCGCTGCCGTGCGGGTTACTTGGGTTACCTTCAGATGATGGGCTGCTTCTCGGTGGGGATCTTCTTGATCACCGATGGATCTAGTTGCAGGTGCGCTGAGGCCATCTCAGGGGGCATGCGTCCAATCCAGTTATTGAGCGAGACATCCATGAAGCGCGACGCTTTGAACATCTCCAGAAAGACCAGGTCGGTCTTGCCAGTGTTCTCGATGTAATGCCCGGCAACCGCCGGTACAAAGCCCACATCATTGGCCCTGAAGTCCATCGTCCGCGCACGTCCCTCCGGCATCACGATGGTCATCCGTCCCTGACCGGAGAGCCAGAACTGCCACTCGGAGGCATTGGGATGCCAGTGAAGTTCGCGAATTCCACCGGGCTTGATGCGCACTAGCGCGGAAGCAATCGAGGCGCTCACAGGGAAATTCGTAGAATCGACGATTCGCACTTCTCCACCCGAACTCTTGAAGGTAGGAGCCATGGAGCCCATCTTGAAGGTGTACTGCTGCTGTGCAGCGACCCTGCTGCCGCCGATCGCCGCTTTATCTTCAGCAAGTGATTTCGGCATCTCCGACGGAAAGATGTACAGCTGCTCTTTCGGAAGCTTGGCGATATCGTCAGGGGAAAGATGTGAGTTCTTTGTCAGGATCTCCGGCGGAATGTGTGCCATGAACTCAGAGAGGAGGAAGGTGCCATCTTCAGAGAAGTTGCCTTCGTCGAATACCAGGAGGAACTGACAACCATCCGGCCCCAATCCCTGGATGGAGTGGGGATAACCTGCCGGGAAAAACCACAGGTCGCCTTCGCTGACGTCATCGATGAACATCGTTCCGTCCGGATTCATGACAGTAATCCTTGCGGTGCCGTATTCCATGATGGCCCACTCATTTGCTGTGTGCCAGTGCAACTCTCGAAAGCTGCCCGCAGTGAGACGCATGTTGACCCCGGCGATGTCCTTACTCGGCGGAAGTTCGCGCTGCGTTACCTGATGAGTCCATCCACCCTCCTCGACGCGTTTACGTGCGAGATCGAACGAGTACCAGACTGGCCCGATGTCGCCGTGGTCTGTGGGCGGCGGGGTGTTGGTATTGGGGTTGATGCCGAACAGTGTGCTATTGACCGGGCCAGGATCGCTGGATGAGTGGTCGTGCTCGGCGCTGCCGATATTCTGCGGCTGCTGCGCGACCGCCGAAGTCGCGATCGCTGCCGTAGCAAGAGCGGCCGTGCCCGCCCCCAAAAATGCACGGCGAGAGAATCCAGTTCTGCTTGCCGAGTAATCGTCCGAGTCGTACATGAGAATCTCCTTGAGGACCGGATCCATGCCGCGTCCTGTAGCTTGATTACAAGCCAAGCGGTTTATTTGGTCCAATCGCCAAAACGATATTTAGAATTCGGTTTGTTGGAATTGTCGAAGAGAGAAGATATCTATGGAATTTAGACCCATGCACTCTTTTCTCGCTGTCGCTGATGCGCTCAGTTTTGTTCGTGCGTCGCAAGTGCTGCATCTTTCTCAGCTTGCGCTCACCACGTAGATCCAGCAATTAGAAGAAGAACTCGGCGTGACTCTGTTCTTCCGTAACAAGCGAAGAGTGGAGCTGACAGATGCAGGACGATTGTTTGTGGGAGAAGCCACTGAGGTGCTTGACAGGACAGTCAAAGCCGTCGAGCCCTTCTCGAGCTTGTCGGCAAACAGATGTTTCTCATGCTGGTCATGGCAGGTGCCTATTTCGGCTCCGAGATGCTGGCGCGGGACCGCACAGCCATGATGGTTATTCTCGTCGATACCGTCTCGACCAATACGCTTGCGGGTGCAAGATGGCTTGGAGTCACGGTGTTCTCGCTGACTCTGGCTCCGCTGGCTTCTCTAACGACTCTTCTCTTTCAGCTTTTCAATGGGTATCACAGCGCGATGGAGTTCCGTCGACAGTAAACCCAGCTAAGACGATCTTCCTGGGCTTCTCAGGAGTTTCCCCGATGGTCGTAGCCATCTATGCAGTCGCTCACCTCCGCAACAATATCAATGTCGGAATTCGGGTTCCACAGACCGTGTCGGAGCTAATTGCTCACTATGCAGCGGTCGAGCTTAAACGAAAGGCATTCGCCACCCGGGAGAATCACAAGATCTTGATCCGCCTTTACATTGAGCCTCGGTGGGAAAGCACTCCTTAGGATCAATACAAACGGTTCAGGTCGAGGAATGGCTTGATTCGTTGCCCATTGCCCCGGCATCGAAGACCAAGATCAAAAGCAAGTTCAGCGTTCTTTACTCGCATGCCATCCGCCATCAGTGGCTCGAATTGAACCCTATCAGTAAGGTGAGGACTTCCTCGAAAAGACTAAGGGAGAAAGACGTGTTGAGCCCCGACGAAATTTCCGCGCTCATGGCGGAACTGTCAGCGAGGGATCGCGCGATGGTTATGCTTGCCGCGACGACTGGTCTCCGGCGATCGGAATTGATTGCTCTGACTTGGAAGGACATCGATGCTCAGAATATGGAAGTCGCTGTCTTGAGATCCTGCGTGAGGAATCATTTTGGAGAGACCAAAACAGAAGCGTCTGCTCGACCGGTACCTCTGAACGAGACTGTGCTTGAAGTTCTGCTCACATGGCGAAACCAATCGCTTTACGCGAGTGATGGGGATCTCGTCTTCCCATCAGTTCGGAAGAACGGTTCTCAGCCCCTTAGCCCGGACAGTTTGCTGAAACGAAGCATTCGTCCCGCGCTACTCCGAGCCGGGATTAAGGACAAACAGATCGGATGGCATAACTTCCGACACTCCCTCGCAACGAACCTGGTAGCCATGGGCGTTGCAGCCAAGCTAACTCAGGAGTTGCTTCGCCACACGAATATTAAGACCACTCTGGACATCTATACCAGAGCGGTCTCGCAACAAAAGAAAGAGGCGAATGCATCACTTGTGGACCGGATGATGAATTCGTCGCGATAGCGAGTTCGGCTCCGCGACCACGGAGCAACTGTCTGCCGGAATGAACCTAGTTCATTCCGGCTTCGTTTTGTCAGTGCTGCCCTGACGTTGGTCTCGGTATCTCTTGAGTTCCAGAGCCAAGGCGTCTCTTTCCTTCTTTGCTGACTGAACAGTGGCAGTCAGTTCGACTTGACGGTGAGCCAAAACCTCATTTTCCGCGCGGAGCCTTTCCCGCTCATACTCGACCCGGTCGAGTTGCATAGAGGCGCGCCATGCATCGTGTTCCGCCTTATTTTGAAGGCGCCATATATCGTCTTCCGCTTTATTTTGCAGGCGCCACAATTGGGTCTTTCTGCGATCGTCATGCCACAGAAAGTTGATGACAAGAGAGAACACTCCATACCAGGCCAGAAATATGTAGACATTCCTTGTGGGATCCGCCATGAATGGGAGGATAAATCTCAAATCAGGGGTCGCGCACGCTACAGCACCTATTAGCACCTATGGACGGGCACGGGGCTGAGCACCCAGCGGTATCAAACCTAATATTTGAAGGAGTTATTGGTGGACCTGATCGGGATCGAACCGATGACCTCTTCCATGCCATGGAAGCGCGCTCCCAGCTGCGCCACAGGCCCACTGTTTTCTATTCTCTCTGTTGAAGCTCTACGCGTCAACCATCGTCGAAGGAGACGGGCGCCGCTAAACTGATCCTTCATGCGCGTCCTTCCACTCTTCAATCCGAAAGCCACCCCGCAGAGCTGGAATGCGCGCATGTCTCCCGGCGAGTTTGCCGTCCTTTTCTCCAATCTCCAACCCCTCGTAGAGGCGCTCCCTGCACTTCGCTGCAGTATCTACGATGACAAGGTTTTGGGCGCGAGCCTATCCGCATCATCGCCGGAGTTAAGGGGCACGATAAGAACGTGATCTCCTCCGGCTTCCGCCACTGGGTCGAAAGCGCTTATCTTCGGCTTCATCGAGTGCTGGGCACCTTACTCCTCGTCACCTACGCCTCCGGCTGGATCTTCCAGCGCATCGGACAGCCGCGCGTGGTCGGCGAGGTCGCGGGCGGACTTCTCCTCAGACCGCTCCCCTTCGGTCACTTCTTTCCCGGTCTCTCCGCGTGGCTCTTCGCTGCCGCGACCATCCACGCCTTCTTAGGAGCCTTTCTCGCCGGACTCTGCGTCCACGCACCTTCATCAGGGGGTCGCCCTCCCGCATACCCTGCAGAAATCTCTCCAGCCCGTCCTCTCCCTGACGCTTCCCATCTTCTTTGCCATGACTTGCCTGCAGCGGCTCCCTCTTCACCCTCTTTGTTCTGATGGCCCTCATTACCACCTTTATGACGGTTCCCCTCTTGAACCTCTCCGAACGCCGCTGAATCCATCCCAGCCTTGTTAGAATCAAATCACTGATGCGTAACGCCCTCCAAAACGCCTGTTGTCGCTGTCTCTGTTGTAAGAGCCGCTAGCGTACCCGCAGCGTGCCTGAACTGAAGTCTCGACAATGCGAGACCGCATCTCCCAAAACAACTCCAGAAAGCCGCCCATGACTGCTGTCGTGCATCCAGAAGCATCCGCCGAGGAAAACACTCAAGCCCTGCTGACACCGCAGAAGCTCGACCACCTCCGCGTCCTCGAATCCGAGTCCATCTACATCCTGCGCGAAGCTGTAGCCGAGTTCGCGAAACCGGCGATGCTCTACTCCATCGGCAAAGACAGCTCCGTCATGTTGCGTCTGGCGCAGAAGGCCTTCTTTCCCGGCAAGATTCCCTTTCCTCTACTACATGTGGACACGAGCTATAAGTTCCCTGAAATGATCGCCTTCCGGGACGCCTACACCAAGGAGATCGGTGCGGACCTGATCGTTCACCGCAACGAAGAAGCGATTGCCAGCGGTGCAAGCCCCTGGAAGCTGGGCACACAGAACTGCTGCGGTGCGCTCAAGACACGCAGCCTTCTCGACGCCCTCGAAGCCGGCGGCTTCGACGCAGCCTTCGGCGGTGCTCGCCGCGACGAAGAGAAGTCCCGCGCCAAGGAGCGCGTTTACTCCTTCCGCGACGAACTCGGCCAGTGGGACCCCAAGAATCAGCGCCCCGAACTCTGGAGCCTCTACAACTCCCGCCTGCGCAAGGGCGAGAGCATCCGCGTATTCCCGCTCTCGAACTGGACGGAGCTCGACATCTGGCTCTACCTCTACTCGGAGCAGATTCCCATTGTTCCCATGTACTTCGCCAAGGAGCGCATGGCCGTTCTGCGCGGCGAACAGGTCACGCTGGTCGACGAGACCACGCGTCTGCTCCCCGGCGAGACGCCGAAGCCGATCCTGAGCCGCATGCGCTCGCTCGGCTGCGCGCCCTGCACCGGTGCCATCCTCTCCGGAGCCACTACGATCCCGGAGATCATCCAGGAGCTCGTTACCTTCCGCCGCTCCGAGCGCGAAAACCGCGCCATCGACCACGACGAAGAAGGCAGCATGGAACTCAAGAAACGCGAGGGCTACTTCTAAATGGCAACCCTCACCGCTACACCCGACTTCCAGACCTTCCTCGACGATCATCTCGACCGCGACCTGCTGCGCTTCACCACGGCAGGCTCGGTGGACGACGGCAAGAGCACGCTTATCGGCCGTCTTCTGCACGATACGAAGTCCGTCTACGAAGACCAGCTCATCGCCGTACAGAATGCGAAGGTCAACCGCGCTGGCGACAATAAAGCGGGCGTCAAGCGCATCGACTTGTCCCTTCTCACCGACGGCCTGCGCGCCGAGCGCGAGCAGGGCATCACCATCGACGTTGCCTATCGCTACTTTGCTACATCGAAGCGAAAGTTCATCATCGCGGACACCCCCGGCCACGAGCAGTACACGCGCAACATGGCCACCGGAGCCAGCACCGCCGATGTCGCCATCGTTCTGATCGACGGCAGCAAGGGCCTTCTCCCGCAGAGCCGCCGCCATACCTTCATCGCTTCCCTCCTCGCCATTCCGCACGTCGTCGCAGCCGTAAACAAGATGGACCTCGTCGGCTACAGCGAAGCGCGCTTCCGTGAGATCGAAACGGACTTCCTCGCACTCGCGCAGAAGCTTGGCATCAAGAACGTCACCATGATCCCGGTCTCCGCGCTCGAAGGCGACAACGTCGTAAACCACCTCGACAACACACCCTGGTACAAAGGCCCGACACTGCTCGATTACCTTGAGACGGTTCCGGTTCATGTCGAGGACAACTCGCTCCCTCTGCGCTTCCCTGTTCAACTCGTGCAGCGCCCGGACCGCACCTTCCGTGGCTTCAGCGGTACCATCGCCTCCGGCACCGTTCACGCCGGACAACACGTGGTCGCTCTACCCTCGGGCAAGCGCGCCACGGTCAAACGCATCGTGACGTACGACGGAGATCTTCGCGCCGCGATCGCGGGCCAGTCCGTTACGCTGGAGCTCGCTGACGAGATCGATCTCTCGCGTGGAGAGATGCTCATTGCTCCCGACGCGCAGAACTTCTCCGTGCCCCACACGGGAACGCGCTTCTCCGCCAAGATCGTCTGGATGCACGAGCGTCCTCTGTCCCCGGGGCAGATCTACCTCGTCAAACACACCACGCGCACCGTGCGCGCCACGGCTGCGAAGATCGCTTTCCGCGTCGACGTCAACACCCTTGAACAGCACGCCGCCGCCGACATCGCGCTCAACGAGATCGCCGAAGTCGAGTTCACCACCACGCTTCCGCTCTTCTTCGACGCCTATCGCACCAATCGCATTACGGGCGCGTTTATCCTGATCGACCCGATCACCAACGCCACCGTAGGCGCGGGCATGATCGATCGCGCGCTGGAAGAAAACACAGAAGACACCGCGACCACGCACCTCTTCGCCTACCTCCCCGGGGAACCGTCGCTCGCCTTCCACGTCACGCACGAGCTCGCCAACGCAGGCCACAACGCCATCCTTCTCGACGACGCGCACATCACGCATCTGCCGTCGGCGATCCGCGCCGCCAATCTGGCGGGTGCCATCGCCGTCAGCAGCAAGGCGCTCTCCGCGGACGATCTCTCCAGCCTGCGCACATGGGCCACCGTTCCCGCGCTGGACGCGGCCAAATCCGCATCGCACCTCGCCGCAAGACTCTTCGAAGAGGAGAAGGCATGAGCCCTGAAACGTCGGAACTGACCGAACTCCATCTCAGCGAAGCCGCAGCCTATCAAGAGCTCGACCTCCATGCCGTCATCGATGGCGTAGACCTTGAAGCCCTGCAGCCGGAAGCCCTTCTGCAACATATCCTTTCGACGGCCCCCAACGCTCGCCCCTGCTTCACCTGCTCCTTCCAGACGGAGGACATGGTGGTCCTCGACTTTCTGCGCAAGGCGATTCCAGACATTCCGGTGATCTTCCTGGAAACCGGGTATCACTTCGCGGAGACCTACGCCTACCGCGACCAGATGGCCGCTGCCTGGAACCTGAACGTCATCAACGCCACTGCAGCGGAGACCCGCGTGGAGCACGAGGCTAAGCGCGGCCTGCTCTACATCGTGCAGCCAACCGACTGCTGCAACCTGCGCAAGGTCGCTCCGCTAATGGCGTCACTTGAACCCTACAATCTCTGGTTCACCGGCCTTCGTCGCGAGCAGTCGCCTACCCGCGCCAACCTGAAGAAGATTGAAGACCATCGCACACCGAACGGTCATCACCTTCTCAAAACTTCGCTCCTCGCCGACTGGAACTGGCAGCAGGTCACCGACTACGCTCACGCCAACTCCATCCCGGAGCTGCCGCTCTACGCCAAGGGTTACACCTCCATCGGCTGCGAGCCCTGCACCGCTATCTCCACTGACCCGAACAACGCCCGAGCAGGCCGCTGGGGCGGAAAGAAGCTGGAGTGCGGCATCCATACCTTCTCCGAAAAATCCGAGTAGATAAAAATAGTTGAGAAAGCAAGGATCTGGGTGCCCCGTACATCGCGCTTTTGGCGATGTGCGGGAGGGATGCTCGTACGGCTTTGGCTTTCAAATAAGACAGAGCTTTAGAAGCGGTTCGCGCCGTTGCGCAAATACCCACACATCGCCTCGTCGGATATCCTTTCCCCATGTCTCACCCCTTCGAGGAAACCCTCAACTCCGCTCTCCGCCATGCAAAACAGCACCTCTCAGCTTCCCATCCCGTCGCCGCAACGGCTACCCTCAGCGAACTCCGCGCGCAGATCTGCCTTCCTCTCAACGAAGAAAGCCTCGACCCCACACAGGTCATCGACGATCTCGTGCGCTCGGTCGATGGCGGCCTCCATGACTCCGCCGGTCCACGCTTCTTCGGCTGGGTCATCGGCGGCTCACTGCCCGCCGCACTCGCAGCGGATTGGCTCACCTCCGTCTGGGACCAGAACGCCGCGCTCTACGCCTGCGCGCCCGCCGCGGCGATCGTGGAAGAAGCCTGCGGAGCTTGGCTCAAACAACTGCTTCGCCTTCCCTCTTCGGTGTCCTTTGCCCTCGTCACCGGATGCCAGATGGCGCACGTCACCTGCCTCCTTGCAGCACGCCACACCGTGCTCGCACGCAGGCACTGGAACGTCGAACGCGATGGACTCAACGGCGCTCCCGCCATTCGCATCCTCACCAGCTCGGAGATGCACGGCACCATCGTCCGCGCCGTGCAGATGCTGGGGCTCGGAGCGAACTCTATCATCACTCTTCCCGTGGACGACCATGGACGACTCCGCGCGGACGCTCTGGAAGCCGCGCTCGCAACTTCGCCCGACCAGGCCACCATCGTCGTCCTGCAGGCGGGCGACCTCAACCTCGGTGCCTTCGACGACTTCAACAGCCTCATACCCATCGCAAAACGGTACAACGCGTGGGTTCACATCGACGGCGCGTTCGGTCTCTGGGCCAATGCCTCTCCAAAACTTCGTCATCTTCTTAGCGGAGCAGAAGACGCCGACTCCTGGTCCACGGACGGTCACAAGTGGTTGAACGTGCCCTATGACTGCGGCTACGCCTTCGTGGCCGATCAGGAAGCCCATCGCGCTTCGCTGACCCACGCTGCTTCCTACATCACCTACGACGATGCGGCGCGCGACCAGGTGAATTGGAATCCCGAGTGGTCCCGCCGCTCACGAGGCTTCGCCACCTACGCCGCGCTGCGCCAACTTGGTATCAACGGCGTGGCCGATCTCATCGATCGGACCTGCGATCACGCGCGCGCCCTCGTCCTTGGCATCGGCTCTCTTCCCGGCGCGGAGGTCCTCTGGGTGCCGCAGATCAACCAAGGTCTTGTCCGCTTCCTCGATCCTGAAGATCCCGCTCGGAATGACGTCTTCACCGATCGCATCCTCGCCGAAATCCTCGCCGCTGGCTATGCTTTTTTCACCGGCACCACCTGGAAGGGTCAACGGGCCATGCGCGTCAGTGTCTGCAACTGGCAGACCTCTCCTGCCGATGTAGATCGGGTCACTGCCTCCGTAGCGCGCACGTTGCAGGCCGCCCGACAGATACCCCAGACTGACGCCATAGAAACACGAGTAGACTGAGGCATGCTTCTTCAGGACAAGCCCCGATGAGCCTACGCGAACGCCGCGAGATCCTCGCCCTCGCCAGCGCCAACGAAGGCGCGCTCATTACCCTTGTCCGCACCGAAGGCTCTACCTACCGCCGCCCCGGAGCGCGGCTCTTCACCACGCCGGACGGCACCTTCGCGGGCACCATCTCCGGCGGCTGCCTGGAGGCAGAACTCCTTCGCAAGGCATCGTGGAAAACAAAGGACGGTGCCGTCCTCGAGCATTACTCCACCGCCTTCGACGATACGGCAGAGATTCCCTATGGCCTTGGCTGTGGAGGTGAGGTCGACCTTCTCCTTGAACCGGCAAATACGCCGGAGGCAACTGCTCTTCTGCAAGCCATGGCGGACTCCCTGCAAGGGCAGACTCATCGTATCGCGACGCAATATGAGCCCTTTGCGCGCATCGTACTTAGCGAAAACCACGACGTCACCTTCGCGAGCGATCATCTCGAAACGGAAGAGATCGTCGCCCTGCGCGCTCATCTTCGTTCGGACACTCCTCATAAAAATCTCTTCCTCGAAACCCTCCACCCGCCCCAGCGCCTCATCCTCTTCGGTGCCGGAGAAGACGCCAAACCTCTCGTCCGTCTCGCACACGAGATGGGTTGGAATGTCCTCGTCGTGGACCGCCGCATCCAGCACGCACGCACCGAGCGCTTTCCTCAGGCTCATAGCGTCGTGCAACAGATCGAAGTTCGCGTGCAGGACTGCGTCGTCCTCATGACACACTCCTACGAAGAAGACCGTCGCCTTCTCACCCAGATGCTCACCATCAACCCGAAGTATCTTGGCCTGCTCGGTGCCAGACATCGCTCCAGCCTGCTCCTTTCAGAGGCCGCGCCAGCCGCGAGCCTTACCCTCTCCGAAGCCTGCACACGTACCAGCGCTCCCACTGGGCTCGACCTGGGCGGAGACGGCCCCGAAGCCGTCGCCCTCTCGATCATCGCAGAGATACAAGCCACACTGCACGCGCGCACACCGCGCCCGCGCATCCTCACAGAGAAGACTGTTCTCGAACAACTGGCAACACACGGTACCAAAATCCCCATCGACGCATGCGCCCAGTGAGTTCACGATGAGCAATATCGCCGCCATCATCCTTGCTGCGGGGTCCTCCTCGCGCCTCGGCCAACCCAAGCAGCTCCTCGAATACTTCGGCGAACGCCTGCTCGACCGCGCCCTCCGCATCACCCAACAAGCCAACGTCCAGAAGATCTATATCGTCCTTGGAGCAAATGCGGAGACCATCCAGGCCACCTGCAAACTCTCCGGAGCCACCGTTTTGATCAACAAGGACTGGGCCACCGGTATGGCCAGTTCCATCCGTACCGGCATCGCGGCCCTCCCCGTTACGACGCAGCAGGCGCTTATCCTCACCTGCGACCAGCCCGCCGCCAACGCCGATCATCTCGTCGCCCTGCTGACCGTCGCCAGTAGCCACAACACAAGCTCCGCTTCGACCTATGCAGGCAAAATCGGCACTCCCGCCGTCTTCTCCGAACGCGTCTTCTCCAATCTCCTCAAGCTCGAAGGCGACATCGGAGCGCGCGCCCTGCTGCAATCCGAAGAGGTCGTCACACTTCCCCTGCCCGACGGCGAGTTCGATATCGACACCCCCGAAGACCTCGCCGCCATCAGCTAACCGGCAGCGATGAGTTCAGACGCTGCAACCTCCGCGCTCCTGTGCGCCCACGGCGTCGCAGAGGCCCATCCAAGAAACAGCACCATCGCCCCACATCCAGCCATGATCCACCAGATCGGGTGCGTCGCCCGCGTGAAGCTGGATCCCCTGGCGCGGCTCGCGTTGACTACCGTTCCCGCAATCGCCACACCCAGCGCCGCACCCACCTGCCGGCCTGTAGAAGCGATCGCCGCAGCCACGCCCGCCTGCGCCAAGGGCATCCCCGCCACCGCATTGTTGGTGATCGCCGGGTTCACCATACCCAGCCCCAGACCGAACAAAGCGTAAGTGACCAACAACAAAGCCAGCGGCGTTCCAGGGGTAAGCTGTGTCATCAGCAACGTGCTCAGCAGAAAGCCCGTACCCGCTGCGTAGAGCGATGGCCGCGCTCCATGCCGCCCAACCAGACGTCCACTCCACGGAGAAACCACCATCATCGCCAGCGCCAGCGGCAGTGTGGAAAGGCCCGTGTGGAACGCAGAAAACCCACGCACCTGCTGCAGATAAAGCGCATTCAGAAACAGGAAAGCCGCGAACGAGGAGAACGCGCAGACACCAAGGATGGTCGCGCTGCTGAACGGGACGCTGCGAAAGAAGCGAAGATTTACCAGGGGCTCCCTGCGCCTCGGCTCATAGAGTAGAAAGCCAGCAAACGCCATACCGGCCACGGTAAACAGCCCCCGGATCAAAGAGGAACCCCAGCCTGCACGCGGACCTTCGATGACCGCATAGGTCAGAGTCGTCAACCCCAGGAAGATCAACCCTTGCCCCACGGGATCGAATGCCCGCGCGCGCGCCGCCTTCGACTCCGGCACATAGATCGCCGCTAAAACGACGGCTGCGATTCCGATCGGCAGGTTGATCCAGAAGATCGAGCGCCAGCCCACGACCTGCGTCAAAGCGCCACCCAGCAGAGGCCCGATCGCAAACGCCAACCCACCCACCGCGCCCCACACACCCACCGCCTGGCCCCGCGCCTTGGGTTCCGTAAAGACATTCGCAATGATCGAAAGCGCGACCGGATTCAGCATGGATGCGCCTAGTCCCTGCAGTGCACGATAGGCGACCAACTGATGAATATTGTGTGCAAGGCTGCAAAGTAGCGAACCCACCAGAAACAGGCCCAGACCGATCTGAAAGACACGTCTGCGCCCGAACCGGTCAGAGATCGAACCCGAAAGCATCAGCAGACTCGCGACCACCAGCGTGTAAGCGTCCAGAATCCATTGCAGTCCGGAAAGGCTCGCATGCAGATCGTACTGGATCGCCGGCAACGCCACGTTGACAATGGTGACGTCCATCCCCACGAGCAAAAGGCTCATGCAGCAGATGCCCAGTACAAGATTCTGCCGTACGGGCTTTGTGGTCTTCGAAGCGAGCGCTGGACTCATATAATTCTCCTGTAAAAAGTCGAGGATTCCCTCGACTTCCCTTTCCTCTAATATATGAGGGTGCCCTCGACTTCTGCAAACCCAAGACGCCGTCCGCAACAGATCAGGGCAGAGGTCCGTCGCGCCAGCTTTCTGCAGGCCGCCGAGCAACTCTTTGGTAGCCTCGGCTACGAGGCGGTTACCATGACCGCCATCGCCGAGCACGCACAAGCCTCAATCGGCACTCTTTACGACTATTTCCCAGACAAGCCCGCCCTCGCCCTCGTCCTCATCACGCAATACACGCACGAAGCCGAGGCGCACTGGGCAAAGTTCCTGCAACGTCCGCTCTCCCGGGGTAAGGCTTCTATCGCGGACGCCTTCATAGAGGGCATCCTGGAGTTCGTGCGCGACCGCCCCGCATATCTCCCTCTCTTCGGCGCGCCGCTCGGTTATGCCCGCTCCAAGGCCGACCGTGAACCTCTGCGCAGAACCATCGCGACCGCTCTCCAGAACCTGAAGCCCGGTCTGACCACGGACCGAGCCTTTCTCAAGGCTCAGGTCATCGTCGAAATTATCAAAGGCATGCTGAGTGTCTACCGTCAGGCCACGCCAACAGATCGAGAAGGCATAGTCGACGAGTTCAAAAATGTGATGCGCCTCTATTTCACCGACACCCTCGGTTAGGCATGCATGGAACGTCATCGGAGGGCAAAACCTTTACCCGCTTGCTCCGACTTTCACATCATCAAAAGTGTTGAACTGGATTTTCGTCGGCTCATGCTCTGGAAACAACTATGCATGGGAGCGGGTGAAGCGAGCATCTGCGTACCCTTCCTTTGCGTCGGAAGAGATACCATTGCCGACACCGGGAGTTCCAAGTTGTCCACGAAACAGGTCATCATCATAGGAGCAGGCCCTGGCGGTCTCGCCTCCGCCATGCTCCTCGCCTCTGCCGGAGTCGACGTCACCATCGTAGAAAAACGCAATCACACAGGAGGCCGCACTTCCACCTTCGTGCAGGACGGCTTCTCCTTTGACTACGGCCCGACCTTCTTCCTCTACCCGCGCGTCCTGGAAGAGATCTACGCCGTCGCAGGCCGCAGCCTCAGCGAAGAAGTGCCCATGCAACAACTCGACCCGCAGTACCGCCTTCTTTTTGGAAATAAGAGCGGCGGTCCTCCCAGTGAACTCCTTGCGACCGGCGATCAGGTACGGATGGAAGCTGCGATCGCTGCCTTCTCTCCCGAGGACGCCAAAAACTTCCAGCGCTTCATGACGGACAACCGTTCCAAGCTGGAGCGCTTCCTTCCTTTTCTGGAATCGCCCTTCATGAACTGGCGCGATCTGGCGAAACCGGAGATGCTCAAGCTGCTCCCAACGCTTGCTCCCTGGCGCTCGCTGGACGATGAGCTCAAGAAGTACTTCAGCGATGAACGGATTCGCCTCGGCTTCTCCTTCCAGTCGAAGTACCTGGGCATGTCCCCCTTCCGCTGTCCCGGGCTCTTCAGCATCCTCTCGTTCCTGGAATACGAGTATGGCGTCTTCCATCCTATCGGCGGTTGCGGAGCCATCACCCGCTCCATGACTCGAATCGTACGCGAGATGGGCGTGCGCATCCTGCTGGAGGAAGATGTCACCGGCATCACCTTTGAAGGACGAAAAGCTACCGGCGTTCTCACGCCCAACCACGCGCTCACCGCCGACGCTGTCATCATGAACGCTGAGTTTGCAGTTGCCGCCAAGCAGATGATCCCCGCGCATCTCCGCAAACGATGGAGCGATCGCATCATCGACAAGAAAGACCATTCCTGCTCCACCTTCATGATGTATCTCGGCGTCGAAGGCATCGCCGAACACGTCGCGCACCACACCATCTATCTCGCAGGGGATTACAAGCAGAACCTCCGCGACATCGAGCAGAACCACACCCTCTCCGCAGACCCTTCCATGTACGTGCAGAATGCCAGCGTGACGGACAGAACACTCGCGCCCGAGGGGCACAGCACTCTCTATATCCTCGCGCCCGTCACCCACGGCTGCGATGGCGTGGACTGGAAGCGCGACTCACCCCTCTTCCGCGAACAGGTCCTCGATCAACTTCCGCAACTCGGCCTGCGCAACGTGCGCGGGCGCATTCGTACCGAACGCATCATGACCCCCGCAGGCTGGCAGAGCGAGTTCTCCCTTCACAAGGGAGCGACCTTCAGCATGGCCCATAGCCTGCGCCAGATGCTCCATCTCCGCCCAAACAATCGCTTCGAAGAGACAGAACGCCTCTACCTCGCGGGCGGCGGAACTCATCCTGGCAGCGGTCTCCCCGTGATCTTCGAATCGGCCCGCATCGCTTCAAAGCTCCTCCTGGACGACCTCGGCGTCTCGGCAAAGCACGCCGCGCTCGACGCATCCAGCCCACAGATCGCAACCGCATAAGCTCTGTCAGCCTCAACTTTATTTTGTCATCCCGTAGCCTTTCATTTGTCATCCCGTAGCGAAGCGAAGGGATCTGCTTTTCCAAGAACGCAAAAGCGTTCTACATCGCGCAAAGCGCGACCAATACCATCCAAGAGGAAGCATGCCCAAGCAAAACACAGCCATCATCGGCTCCGGCCTCGCGGGTCTCTCCGCCGCCGTCGTACTCGCCGCGCGTGGCCACTCTGTCTCCGTCTTCGAGAAAAACCCATGGCTCGGCGGCAAAGCAGCCCAGCTCTCCGAAGCAGGCTTCCGCTTCGACATGGGACCGACCATCCTCATCCAGCCCTCCGTCCTTCGTCGCATCTTCTCCGAAGCCAAGCGCAACCTCGAAGACTACCTCGACATGGTGCGCCTCGATCCCGCCTGGCGCTGCTTCTTCGAAGACGGCACCGTCCTCGACCTCAAAGATTCCACCGAAGCGATGTCCGCGACCTTCAACCAGATCAAGCCCGGCATGGGCGCGAAGTACACCGATCTGCTCGCACTCTCTGAAAAGCTGCACGAGATCTCGAACAACTTCTTCTTCTGGAAGCCCGTCGGTTCCATGATGGACACGCTCGACGTCAAAGGCGCATTCGACATCAAGGTCCTCAAAGACGTGATGCAGATGCGCCTCGGCAAGTCCGTCTCCGGCGTCATCCGCGAACACATCTCCGACCCCAATGCCGCACAGATGCTCGATCACTTCGTCCAGTACGTGGGTTCCTCTCCCGACAACTCACCTGCGATCCTCTGCGCCATCGGTCACATGCAGACCTCGGAGGGCATCTGGTATCCGAAGGGCGGAACACGCGCGATCCCTGAAGCGCTCATCAAGCTCGGTCGCGAGCTCGGCGTGCAGTACCGCACCAGCGCCGACGTCTCACAGGTCACCACGCAGGAGCACAAGGTCACGGGCCTCACGCTCACCACGGGCGAACACTTCGCCTTCGATGCGATCGTAAGCAACGAAGACGCCGTCCGCACCTACCGCGAGCTTCTGCCGCGCGAACAGGCCACGCACTTCAACAACAAGCGCGAGTACGAACCCGCCTGCTCCGGCGTCGTTCTCTACCTCGGTCTAAATAAGCGATACGACCACCTCGCCCACCACGACTTTGTCTTCTCCCGCGATCCGCACGAGGAGTTCCACCACATCTATGATCTCGGCGAGCCCGCGCCCGACCCTACGTGCTACCTCGCCTCCACTACCGGTACGGAATCAGAAACAGCGCCCCACGGTGGAGACGCGCTCTATGTCCTCGTCCACACGCCTTACCTTCGTCCGCACCACAACTGGAAAGAGATGTTCCCGGCCTACCGTCAAGTCATCCTCGACAAGCTCAAGCGCACCGCAGGCCTTCACGACATCGAAGATCGCATCGTCTTCGAACACGCGCTCACGCCGCAGGACATCCACGACCGCTACCGCGTTCTGAACGGAGCCATCTATGGCCTCTCGTCGCATGGCCTCTATCAGGGAGCCTTCAAGCCCAGTAACGTCTCCCGCGAGATTGAAGGTCTTTACCTCGCAGGCGGTGCAGCCCACCCCGGCCCCGGCATGCCCATGGTGATGATGTCGGGCTGGATCGCTGCCGACGCCCTGGACCGCAAACACGCCTGAAAACATATCCGAGCGAAATCCATACTCGACCGTCTGTCCTCTTAGAAGGGACATATGGGGTCAATCGAGGGATGGAGCTTGGCGTTGTCTCCCATCAAGGAGGATGCGTGGTCGGAGGCCGATCTCGCGGTCCTCGTACAGGCATACTCCACGCTTCTCTTTCGCGTCGCTCACTCCATTCTGCGCAATCCAGCAGAGGCGGAGGATGTGGTGCAGGACGTCTTCGTTCGCGTCCTGCAGCATCGTCGCTCCCTTCCCGCAGTAAGAGACCTCCGCGTCTGGCTCGTGCGGATCGCGTGGAACCTCGCGCTCGATCGCACACGGCGTGTGCGTCCCGAACAATGGGACGAGCTCTTTATCGAGAGTCTTGCCGGAAGCAATCTACCCGCCGATCAGGCCATGCAGGAGACGCAACGCATGCAGTCTGTACTGCGCGAGCTCGAACGCTTGCCCAAATCAGAGCGCCACGCGCTGCTCCTATCCGCCATCGACGAACTGGGGACAGCAGAGATCGCGGAAGTCATGGGAAGAAGCGAATCCGCCGTGCGCGCCCTGCTCTTTCGCGCACGGACACGCCTGAAAGAGCGGCTTGAGAAAGGAGAGAGAAGATGAACCACTCGGAAGAAGCGGTCGAAAAAATCCTCGCAGCTCTGCGCAAGGCGGAGGCTCCTTCAGATATGAATCTTCGCATTCTAAGAATGCTCCAGCAGAAGGATGCCATCCACTCTCAACGTAAAAGCGCGCCCGGATGGCTCTCTCTGTCTGGAACAAGATCCTTCGCATTCGGAACAGCCTTTGCAGGTCTATTCGCTGTAGCACTATTTGTTCCAGCTCTTCTTCGTTTGAGACATCATCCTTCTGCGACATTCGACGGCTCCACCGCATCGGTGAGACCTACGCAGGCGGCATCAAGCCCTCGGGCGCAGGTCTCCTTCGCGCCCCCTGTCCATCCACTGCAAAGACCGAAGAGTCATAAAGCAGGGACCGCCCGTCGGGAAGACTCTCAATTGCTCGAAACGACGCACGCGCCCAGCCAGCCTGCGCCCCCGCTTCCTTTGACCGAACAAGAGAAGCTTCTGATAGACATCGCGCACAGGGGCGATCCGCAACAACTCGCCATGCTGAACACGCAACTTCGGCTTCAGGAAGAGAAAGAAGAAAAAGCAGAGTTCCAGAACTTCTTTGAACCTCCCGCATCGGGAGAAAAACAATGAGCTCGAACAACAGCGCAACAGGGAGATATAGGATGAAACTCGCAAAGGCACTTCTCGGGATCACACTGACGGTGTGCACTGGTTACTCCGCGCAAGGGCAAACGAAGCCAGCAGACGCCCGCCCCAATACGGACTCCATTCGAACCTTCTATCTGACAAACGTCAGCCAGGTTCATGACGTGACCGAGATCACAACCGCCCTGCGAAACCTTCTCGATCCCGCAGATAAGGTCTACCTGGTGCCCTCGCAGAACGCCATCTTCGTTCAGGGAACCCCTGCCCAGCTTCTCCTCGCAGAAAAACTCATCGGCGACCTCGACCGGTTGAAGAAGACCTACCGCCTCACGTACACCGTCACTGAGATGGACGGGAGTAAGCGCGTCGGCACGCAGCACTTCTCCGTCATCGTCGTCTCGGGTGGACGAACTACGCTCAAACAGGGCAGCCGCGTGCCGCTTGTCACCGGTGTAAGCGCCTCCCCCACATCCCCAAACAATAGCCAGGTGCAATATATTGATGTGGGCCTGAACATTGACGCTTCCCTGGACGAGTACGTCGATGGAATGAAAGGCATCCGGCTGCGCACTAAGGTCGAGCAATCCAGCATCGCGGAAGAAAAGTCGAGCGTGGGCCTGCAGGATCCAGTCATCCGGCAGACCTTACTCGAAGGGACCTCCATCCTCACCCTGAACAAGCCGCTCGTCCTCGGCGGACTTGATCTTCCCGGAAGTACCAGACATCAGGAGGTTGAAGTAGTCCTGGAACTGGCGCGATAGATCCACAGTTTGCCGTTCCGCTCCTGCTTGCAATGGACCTCCTCGCCGTGCTACCTCCCCGACCGCCGCGCCTCGCGGGTCAATCCATGGTGGTCCTGCGCTATGAAATAAGCGAATGCGATAAAGCGTGACTGCGGGATAAGACCAATCGGCCCGATCACGCGGTCACGCCTCTATCTTTCTAACTGAATCGTTATGTGAGTTTGACCGTGAGGTGCTGTTGAATCAGGGTGAGGATGTCATTAGGAACTTCCTCCAGAAGCCAATGCGAGCGACCCGCCAACTGCACGAAGGTATAAATTCCTGAGCAGAACTTAGCGGTATTAACTGCAGCGGTTTTACCCAAAGCCTGATCCTGGTCTCCCCAGATATAAAGAACCGGTACGCTGACAGACCCTATGGAATTAAGATCGCTCGATTTATACCAGTTGAGAGCCGTCGTCAGTGTGGTGCCGGCTGAAAACCGCTGGATGTTTGTATTGACCTCAGACGCTGGCACCACATCCAGAAGTCCACCCGGGGGCGGAGTCCCTCCGGGGTTTTCGCCCTGGTAGATGGCACGCAACGCGGCCGCGTTCATGTTTGCATTATTGGCGAGCAGAAAGTTCTCCGGGATTGGCGTTGCCTCTTGAAAAAATGGAATGTATGCCGATCGGGTCTGTTGGTCCCCGTCCGAACCAAGTGCGGCCGAGTAAGCGTCTCTGTGCGGCGTGCCTAGAGAAGTCAACGTCAAGATCTGTTTTGGAAACTGAGCCGCGACCTGCCAGTTCATAAAAGCACCAAAATCATGACCAATCAGGTGATACGTCTCTGCGCCCAGAGCGGCGGCCATGCCGACGATATCCGAAACGATATTGGCATTCGTATAAGCGCCAATGTCTGTTGGTTGTGCGCCGAGAGCGTAACCACGCAGGTTGAGCGCGACAGCATGAAAGCCGAGTGCACCAAGAGCCTCCAGGACCGGTATCCAGATGTCCGCGAACTGCGGAAACCCATGGCAGCAGAGCACAAGCACGCCACTGGTGGGGCCTGCGGAAAAACCATCGAAGACCAGGCCGTTCACATTCACCGAAATATTTGTGACTCCAGTTGCAGCTTGTGCTCCTGTCGACGCAGCCTGGGCGCTCTGGTCGCCCAGCATCATAGCGGCGCCCATGGTCAGCCCACCCCGTACAAGTAGTTCTCTCCTGCTTAACATGACATCCTCAGTACTTTCTTATTCAATTTCGATCCGCAACCCGATGCAGGCACAAACCTGCCACTTCAGGGAACAAGCGGTCGCGAGACAATCGTGCCTTGATTCTGCTTCTGCTGGCTGCACATACAAAACACGGCTGCCTTAATAAAAATTCCTATCTGGACTGTTTTTTTCCTCCGCGAAGCCATATCCACATGCACCACCCCTCCTGCCGCGATAAGGGGCTGCGAGATGCCCCGAGGTCGGTGCTAAAATCCGCGCAGAGAGTGACCTCCCCATGACACGCACCAGGATGAAAAACTTATCGAACGCCCTGATCGTTTGTACTGCGCTCCTCGGCACAGCCCACCGCCTTCCGGCGCAGGCCCCAAAGCTCTCCGTTCACTGGGAAGAGCTCACCGGACCGGACTTCGTCACCGCCATTCGTGAATCGCAGGGCACCTGCATCCTTCCCATCGGCATTATGGAAAAGCACGGTCCACACCTTCCCATCGGTTCGGATCTGATCAACGCACGCTACGCCGCCATCCACGCTGCGCAGCAGAGCTACGCCGTCGTCTTCCCTGAGTATTACTTCGGACAGATCTCGGAAGCGCGCCACGAGCCCGGCACCGTCTCCTACAGTCGCGACCTGCAGCTTGGTCTACTCCAGGCCACGACAGATGAGATGTCCCGGAACGGCTGCAAGAAGATCCTGATCGTCAACGGACATGGAGGCAACACCAGCCTTCTTCCCTACTTCGCCCAGTCGCAGCTCGATAAGCCGCACGACTACGTGGTCTACCTCTTCTCACAGCGCACACCGGCCAGCGGCGGACCGAAGAAAAAGTCCACCAACGACCAGCACGCCGGTGAGAGCGAGACCTCCAAGCTCATGATCACGCGCCCTGACCTCGTTCATCCGGAACGAGCCACGCAGGAGTCTGGCGCCGACCAGCATCATCTCAACCTCCCCGAAGGCGTTTACACCGGCATCTGGTGGTACGCAAGCTTTCCCGACCACTACGCCGGCGAGGGCTCCGTCGCAACCCACGAGCTTGGCGAGTATCAGATGAAGTGGTGGGTCGACTCCGTAACCAAGACTCTTGTCGCCATCAAGGCCGACGATGTCAGCCTCAAACTGCAGAACGAGTTCTATGAGAAGAGCGCTCATCCGCTCGACACCAAACAGTAAGAGCTTTAGGGTGCCGCCCGCGCATCCTCACGAAAGGGTCCACGACATCTCCCCACTACGAAATCTCTATGAGCGACATACCTGCCACTCATAGAGATTCCGTAGTCGTGATCTAAACTCATCTCATGCCGCAGATCACCCCAGTTTCGAAGATCCTGCGCGCTGCCTTTCTCCCCATCGCAAAGCACAACCTCCGTACGTCCTTCCGCGCCGTCCGTCTCGCCAACACAACGCGCCTGCGCAAAGAAGACGCCCCACTCGTGCTCACCCTGAATCACGCCTCTTGGTGGGATCCCCTCGCCTGCATGGTTCTTGCCTCCTCGATCATGCCCTCGCGGGACCACTATGCTCCGATGGAGAGCACGGCCCTCGACCGCTTTCCGTTCTTCCGCAAACTCGGCGTCTTTCCACTCGATCCCGGCACCCCACGCGGGGCCGCTCACTTTCTTCGCACCGCACAGCAGATCATCCTTGACCGGAAAAACGTCCTTTGGCTCACGCCGCAGGGCCGCTTTGCCGATGCCCGCCTTCGACCTGCGGGCTTTGCGAACGGCATTGGTGCGCTCCTCGCACGCAAACGCGAACTCACCCTGCAGCCCATCGCGCTCGAATATGTCTTCTGGAACCAACGCCTGCCGGAGCTCCTCATCAACATCGGAGCTCCCCTCTTCGTCACCCCCAGCGACAGACATACTACGCAGGAGTGGACCGCGCTCGCTGAAGCCGCCACCGTCGCAGCGCAGGATGAGCTCAAAGAGCTGGCGCTCGCCCGAGATCCCGCCCCCTTCACCACCTTGCTCGAAGGCACGAGCGGAACCGGCGGCGTCTATGGCATCCTCCAGCGCCTGCGCGGCAAACACCTCTCTGCCGACCATCCCGCCGGACCGCCCAGACCGGCCTCGAAGTAAATGCTCGCTCTCTCCATCGCCGCAATTCTCTGCGCTCTCATACCGGCGATGATGTTCTGCCTCAATCTCATCGAGTACCGCATCCCGCAACCTGGCGTTGCGCACGAGAAGATCAGCCTCATCTTCCCCGTGCGGAACGAAGCCGCGGGAATCGCCGCAGCCCTCAAGCACGCACTCGCAAGCGCCAACACAACACTCGAAATCATCGTGGTCGACGACCACTCCACGGACAGCACCGCCGAAATCGTCCAGATCCTGGCACGGAGCTATCCAGCAATTCGGCTCATCTCTTCGGCCTCACTTCCAGCAGGTTGGAACGGTAAACAACACGCCTGCTGGCAGGGCGCGCAGAACGCCTCGCACGATCTCCTCTGCTTTGTAGACGCCGACGTTCGACTCGGACCCGAAGCCCTCACGCGCATGGCCGGGTTCCTTCAGAAGACCAACGCCGGTCTGGTCAGCGGCTTCCCCCTGCAGCAGACGGTCACTCCGCTGGAGTATCTCCTTCTTCCCTTAATCCACTTCATCCTTCTCGGCCTGCTTCCCATGCGCCGGATGGCGCGCAGCACCAGCGTCGCTTACGCCGCTGGGTGCGGGCAGTTCGTTCTCTGCCGCCGCTCAACCTATTTCGCCGTGGGAGGACACTCCGCCATCCGCCAGACGATGCACGATGGTCTTCTGCTTCCTCGTCTCTTCCGCCAGCACGGGCACCTCACATGCCTCGCGGACCTCACCACGCTCGCGACCTGCCGCATGTATACCAACGCACGCGACACATGGAACGGCCTGAGCAAGAACGCCACGGAAGGCATGGCCACACCCAAGCTTCTCCCGCCTTTGACGCTTCTCTTCGCCCTCGGCCAGATCCTCCCGCTTCCGCTGCTCCTGGCCGCTCTCTACAGACACAACACCGTAGCATCTACCCTGAGCGCAACCGCCCTGGCCCTCGCCTACCTTCCAAGAGTTCTCGGCGTCCTCCGCTTCCGCCAATCCATCCGTGGCGCACTCCTGCACCCGCTAGGCATAGCAACCCTGCTTGCTCTGCAATGGACCGCATTGGTCCAGAAAGCCCGCGGCAAAACCGCCACCTGGAAAAATCGTACCTACCCCACCAACTAAGCAGCGCACATCCGTGCCCCATTGCTTAACCAACAAAATCGGGTGCCCCATACATCGCGCTCTTTGCGATGTGTGGGTATTCGCGCGAAGGCGCGAACCGCGTAAATCAATTCTCTGTTGGCATCTCCATATGGTCGATCACCAACGTCTCCACAGGCCCCTTGCCCGCTTGCAGCTTCAACCCAAGCTGCTCCTGAAGCGCCGTATAGATCGACGGTGCATTCGCCCCACCCGCATCCACAAAATCATCTTTAGACCATTTCAACGCATAGTCATAAAGACCCGTCAGTCCGGTCTTATCGATGACCGTCTTCTGCACTTGATCGGTCAAGATGCTCGCCAGATCCTGCATCGGGACCGCCGTCGCCGTCAGTTCCCTGTTGGTGATGTGCGTCCCGCCCGAAGTCCCTACCGCCGCCTTAAACTTTGGGCCGCCTTTCATGACGACCAGTTCGTAGACTGAAAGCGTCTTCGTCTCGACATGCGCTTTCAAATGAAAACGGTCGACCAGCAGAGCCAACATCTTCGCCCGTCTTTGCTTGCCTTCATCATCGCCAGGAGACAACACCTTCGCGAGCACATCGAACCGGGCCGAAGCGACTGTGCCCGGTACTCCCGAAATCAAGGATTTCTTGATGGCATAGGCCTCCTGCAAGAGATCCTTTACCGAGACATTCTTCCCTTCAAAGCGCCCATCGTTCGAATCGAAACCCATGGAGGAGCTACCCGAATTGTTCACTTTGATCGAGACGACGTCGTACGCAGGCGCGGGGCCAGCCGGTGTTTGAGTTTGTCCTCGAGGCACAGCTACAACGAAGCCAAGTAGAACGCTCCAAAAGGCACTCTTGCAGACACGCATCGGCAATCTCCGCTGGCTATTATCCATGGAAATAAACGCAATGCGGCAACGATTCATCCCTGCGTCCCATTTTGATATGCCGCGAAAGAATGGGCACGTGGATTTGCGAAGGTTGGGGTCGCGCGGAGCGCACAAAGCTGAATCCTTAACCACCAAAACCGGGTGCCCCATACATCGCGCTCTTTGCGATGTGTGGGTATTCGCGCGAAGGCGCGAACCGCTTCAAACAGCGGGTTCTCTCCGCTTCGCTACGGGGTGACAAAAAGGTGAGCGACGACATCTGGCGCATCCTCTGCCAGTCCTCCCCTCACCTGCGAGACAATAGAGATGTGAAGAGAATCCCCAGGAAAATCAAAGTCATCGGCGGCGGTCTCGCCGGCCCCGAAGCCGCTCTGCAGGCCGCCAACGCAGGCTGCCAGGTCACGCTCTACGAGATGCGCCCCATCAAGTCCACCGAGGCCCACCAGACCTCCGACTTCGCCGAACTCGTCTGCTCCAACTCCCTCAAATCCGAGTCGGAAAACACGGCCCCCTGGCTCCTCAAGCAGGAGATGCGCCTCGCCGGTGGCCAGCTCATCCGCCACGCCGACGCCACTGCCGTCCCTGCCGGTCACGCCCTCGCCGTCGACCGCATCCTCTTCTCCGAACGCGTCGCCATTGACCTCGTCCAACATCCCAACATCACCATTAAGCGCGAAGAGGTCACCACCCTCCAAGAAGACTCCGAAGACACACTCACCATCCTCGCCAGCGGGCCGCTCACGTCCGCACCACTGACAGCCGAGCTACAGCGCCTCACCGGTGCCGACCACCTCGCCTTCTACGACAGCATCGCCCCCATCGTCGACGCAACTACGATCAACATGGAGCGTGTCTACATGGCCGCCCGCTGGGACAAAGGCACAGCCGACTACATTAACTGCCCGTTCACAAAAGAGGAGTACGACGTCTTCCTCGACGCCCTCATCGACTCGCAGACCGTTGAAGAGAAGCAGTGGGAGAAGCTCGACTACTTCGAGGGCTGTCTGCCTATCGAAGTCACCGCCCGCCGCGGACGCGACACCCTCCGCTTCGGTCCCATGAAGCCCGCGGGTCTTACCGATCCGAAAACAGGACGCTGGCCCTACGCCTGCGTTCAGCTTCGCCAGGAAAACCTCCGCGCCGACAGCTACAACCTCGTCGGCTTCCAGAACCACATCAAGTTCGGCGACCAGCAGCGCATCCTCCGCCTCATCCCCGGCCTGGAAAATGCGACCTTCCTGCGCTACGGTCAGATCCATCGCAACACCTATATCCATGCGCCATCGCTGCTTACTGAAACGCTACAGCTCAAGCAGCACCCCAACATTCTGATCGCGGGCCAGCTCTCCGGTGTCGAAGGCTATACAGAATCCATCGCCTCCGGCATGCTCGCTGGACGCTACGCCGCCGCTCTTGCCCACGGTCAGACGCCCACGCCCGCTCCACGCCAAAGCGCCCACGGATCGCTGATGCACTACATCACCCACGCCGAAGACAGCGGCGGAGGCAAGGGCAAGGTCAGCAGGTTCCAACCCGCCAACATCACCTTCGACCTTATTCCCCCACTCGAAGAAGATCTGCGCAAAAAAATCCGCGACAAGAAAGAACGCCACCGTCTCCAATGCGAACGCGCACTTGAGGCATGGAACGCGTGGCTCGCATAAACGGTACGATCGCAGTCAATCTCTCCCAACGGTAAAAGGAGTCGCCTGCATGGCCATGATCGAGTTCGTCCGCAACTACACCGATGAATCCACAGACCGCGGATACCAGTTTGAGTTCCGCTGCGACCACTGCTACAGCGGATACAAGTCCTCCTTCGAACCGTCGCTGATTGGAGCAGCGGGCGGCATCCTGCAGGCAGCGGGCTCGCTCTTCGGTGGCATCTTCAGCTCCGCCGGAAACTCCACCTACGATATTCAGCGCGCGATCGGTGGCCCCGCCCACGACCGTGCCCTGCAAAAGGCCGTCGAAGAGGTCAAACAGAAGTTTCGCCGTTGCCAGCGCTGCGGCAAATGGGTCTGCGCGGAGATCTGCTGGAACCAGTCCGCGGCGCAGTGCACCGGCTGCACACCCAAGTACGAGCAGGAGGTCATCTCTCAGCGGAACCACGCGCAGCTCGATGCCACACGGCAGCAGTTGCAGGAAAAAGCGCTCGGCACCGACTATGTCTCTGGCATCGATATGAATCCAGACGTACAGGTACGCCTGAACCCCGGAGCCGCCGCACCCCAGCTTCAGGCCTCGGCCACACATTGCACCGCCTGCGGCGCAACGCTCACTGGTGGTAAGTTCTGCGCCGAATGCGGCGCTCCAGCGCCCGCGCCTTCCCCGAAGTCCTGCTCCGGCTGCGGACACATCTCTTCACCCGGTGCCCGCTTCTGTGAAGAGTGCGGAACCAAACTCGTCTGATCGTCCTCTCCAACATAGAAAAAGCCTCATCGGTAAAGCCGAAGCCGGGTGCCCCATGTCCCGCTTTTGGGACATGGGTTTTTTCGCAAAGAGTGACTCGGGAAAGCCAAAAGCCAGATCTCCCAGGCGGCCAGTCCCAAAGCTGGCCTGCTGACTCGCGAACTTGCTGACTCGCTGACCGCAATGCGTTACCCTGTCTCCTCAAGAGGGAGAACGCAACATGCGCCGCTACTCCGCAGCAGAAGCCATCACCCCAGCCTGGGAACATGCCAAAGCCTGGCTCTGGCAGGGAACCTCCAAAAAGGTCTTCCTCCAACTCGCCGCCGTAGCCACGCTTGCTGGCACCTTCTCCGCTACCGCCGGCTTCAACTCCGGAAACTTTCGTGAGCGCATGCGTGGCATCAACGCGCGCCAACACGCCGCCAACCCACAGTTCGCGCACGCTCCTCATCTCCACGGAGCCGCGCTCATTCCTATCTTCATCGTTCTCGCAGTCCTCGGCGCGATCCTCTTCTACCTCTCCGTGCGCTTCAAGTTCGTGCTCGTCAACGCACTTGCTACCCGCCGCCGCGAGATCCGCCTTATTTGGGATCTCTATGCCGACATCACCTGGCAGTGGATCGCTCTCACGCTTGTTCTCACCCTGGTCGCCGCAGCCCTCGGATTCTCTGCGTTCTTCGGTCTCCGGCATACCACGCTCGGTCAGGCGGGTAATGTCTTCATGGTGGTTCTTGGCATCCTCGGTGGAATCGCTCTGGCTATAGCCGCCTGGATCCTCAGAGACTTCGTTCTCCCCGTCCTTGCCCTGGAGGGCGCCACCATCGGCTTCGCCTGGGAGCGCGCCATGGGTGTGCTCTCCGCAGAACCCGGGGAGTTCGCCCTCTATTTCCTACTCAAGATTGTCTTCACGTTCCTTCTTGCGATCTGCCGCGCGATCGTCTTCGTCATCGCGGCGATCGTTCTCGTAATCCCCTTCGTGATCGTCGGTGTCATACCTGCAATCTTCCTTCGCCACGGTGCCTTAGGTTTGGCTGGCGGTCTGATCTTCGTTCTCATAGCTCTGGTCCTCGGTCTTATCTACGCCGCCGTCTGCATCCTCCTGCTCGTCGCGATCAACGGCCCCATCACGGCCTTCTTCACCTCCTGGGGACTTTACTTCTACGGTGGCCGCTACCCGCTGCTCGGCGAGATGCTCGAACCCTCCATCGCGGTCCCTACCTACACCCCGCCGCCCTCCTTCCCTTCGCGAGACGAAGAGGAAGACGATCCCGGCAGCGGCCCAAACCTCCCCCTGAATCCTCAACCTGTCACCTAGCCCGCTCGCTGACCTGCTTCCCTGTTCCCTGCCGATTCGCTGCCACGTGGGCACTTGCCCAACCTGCACCGCAGAGTCCATAATCCGCTCACGACTCTCCCGCCCGATTTTTTTTGTAGGCGGAATAACCCAAGCACTTCCGCGAGCCACCATGACCCAGATTGAAATGCAGAACATCGGCCTCACCGTCTCACAGCGAGTCGTCGCCGGTATCGTTGCGAACAACAAGATCACGAGCGAACTTCAGTGCTTTCCCATCTCTGAAGAAGAAGAGGATGCCCTCGTCGAGCTGCCCCGCGAGGCACTCATCAAGGTGATGTGCGACGAGATCATTACCCTCGCCAAAACCGTAAAGAGCGTCCACTCCGTAGGCGTCGCCCTTCCCGGCATCATTCGCAACGGCATCGTCGAAGATTCACCCAACCTGCCCCAGATTAAAGGAGCCAAGGTGGAAGAAGAACTCTGCGCCGGGCTGAAAAGTCAAGGCATTAGCACGGTCGTCAAGGTCGTCAACGACGCGGACGCTGTGGCCGCTGGCCTGGCCGCTCTCCATGGCAAACTGGAGACCGTCGTCCGCATCTGGACCCTCGGCACCGGCGTAGGCTTCGGGCGCTATCCCCTGACCGAAGGAATCTGGGAGGGCGGACACACCGTCGTCTCGCTCGATGACAAAGAGACCTACTGCGGCTGCGGCGGACGCGGACACGTGGAAGGCATTATGGGGCACCGCGCCATGCGCCTCCGCTTCCTCGATATGGAGCCCGAAGACATCTTCGCCGCTGCGAAAAAGGGCGACCCCCGCTGCGTCGAGTTCAAAAAACTCTGGCACAAGGCCCTGGCCGCCGCTACCGCATCGTCGATTCACATCTCAGGCGCGGGCAAGTTCTACCTGACTGGATACAACGTTCGCTTTGTAGAACTGTCGATGTTGCGCGACTATATCGAACAGATGGTCCGCATGAGCCCCCTGCAGGGCTTCTCCATCGAAACCCGCCCCGAAGATGCAAAAAACGAAGTGCTGGGCGCAGCCGTGCTCGCGCAACAATCGGTAAAGTAGGATCGTATACCCTCAACGGAAATCTCCGTCATCTCCGCCGAAGTATTTCCGTCATCCGACCCAGCACTTCCGTCATCTCGACTCGGTAACACCGTCATCTCGACCGAAGCGGAGAGATCTGCTTTTTAATCGCGCAAAGCGCGATCCGATGTGCCTCTGGCACATGACTCAAGCAGATTTCTCAACTCTCTACGCGTCGCTTCGGTCGGTCGAAATAACGGTTCTGGCTTGCTTTGCTTTGCACGTACATCATGGCAACCCGTGCCCGAACGCTCTGCGCCGCGCCCCGAGCAGGATAAACATCGCCACCGAACACCCCCATCCTGTATTCTTCTTCGCAATCATGCGCCAATCAATATCGCGTCTCCTCGCCGCCCTCTGGATCCTCTCCGCCCTCACCCTCTCCGCACAGACACCCACCGCTCCCGCAGCCAAACACGAGGACACCGA
>Ga0247762_1000106_pt1 | contig 35490 bp, 30 predicted proteins | sample UWRJL081202R4_FD_181016 | JGI IMG/M metagenome (GOLD analysis project Ga0247762, IMG submission 181016) | Plant litter microbial communities from Arlington Agricultural Research Station in Wisconsin, United States - UWRJ-L081-202R-4 | ecosystem: Environmental > Terrestrial > Plant litter >...
GCTGGTAGCCGTGGCAGAAGAGAACACCGAAGACTTCGAGCGCTTATTAAAGGAACACAATTTGCCGGTAGGTCTGCAAAAGCCTTTTGGTTATCTGAAAACCCAGGATGGAGGCGCGCTGATCAGTGTAATTTAGCTACCATAAAACCCGTTAACAGTAATCTTTTTGAATACGTGAGAAGTTAGCAAGGAACCTTTGGGTTAATCATGACGTAAAGTATGATTGAAAGATTTGTGGCCACGGCTACTAAACCTGTAGCAAATCTTTCATAGACGTATCCCAAAAAAGGATTAGCCAAAAAGAAGTACTACTTAATAGTTTGTTATAAGATCATCGCAAGTGGTTGCTTGCTTTTTGTTATAGCCATAACTTCGTATACTAAAGTCGGAATTTATACTTATTAAGCAGCGTTTGAGAGGATGTAATGTGTTGCCACAATACCGACATAAATCCAAAATCCGAATCCAATTCCATACGACGTCGCGTGACGTTTTCTTACCCTATGACACATTAATCACTGTGGCTTGATTTGTGATAACCAACTACCAACAAAAAATATTTGAATTGCGTAGAAAATTAATCTTCTTTCAGTGAGCATGCGCTTTACTCGCTGCCCTAATAATCCAGACGCACTGTTTGCGCAGCCATCCAGGCCACAAATTGCACAGTATACCGTTTCCTCTTCAATAAGCAGTCGAAATAAGAAAATATGAAAAACAAATTATTCTTTCTGATATTAATAATTCTTACCATTACTGTCTTCTTCTGGAACTCTAGAACTAGTGAGATCCCGATAGATGCATTGAAGACATATGCATTAAACTGCCAACCCTGTGAGGCGGAACTCAGTAACGCCTCCCTTCGCGATTCCGGGCTGGTGTGTTCGCAACCGCCATTTCCATCCGATGAGGTACTAAAAGTTATAAACAAAAGAACGATTGATGATGAATATAAGAAATGGATTCTTTTAGTTTATCTTAAACTTTATGAAAAGCAATTAATCCTCTACAATCAAGGTTTTGAAGTAAGGGAATCGCCTTTTTTGATCGAGAGATTTACAAATGAATCTGCATTGAGCAGAGCTTTCTGTGAAGTTCTCGGTAACGGGATCTACGAAAAAAAGCTCGGACCCGAATTTCTGCCGGCGTATGCTGCTTACGAATATATCGACAAGCATCGGATCTTTATGCAAGACACGGTTATTCAAAAGCAAATGACAACAATAGAGAGTATACTGGCCGATAAAATAACAAAGCGCAATTAACACAAAATGCAAATTCCGCTCTGGCCTATCCCCTTGACTTTGCTGCTTTTAATGATCAGCTGTGATCAAGACAAAAGACAAGATAAACCGGATGTGAATAATCTATTCAACAAACCAAAAGAACAATTCATCGGAAAACCGATTAAACACCTGCTCCTGGAGTCGAAACAAAAACTAAAATATTACTCCTTTGACGTGGACGAATGGGTGTTCTTACAGGGAATCAAATTTGGCTTTGAAAACGGCACTCAAATTATTGTTAAAATAAAGGATTTCCATTTTCTTGAGAAGAAAGGCGATCACTTATGGGACATAAATCGCTGCATATTGGAAAATGTAGCTTCCATAGAAGAAATTATTGACGAACCATCCGGTTCGACACCACACAGAGAGTACGTATTGAGTATATTTTACAGGATAGCACCCTCGTGAGAGATAACAAGTATGACAAATACCGGAAGCTCAAAAAACAGAAACTGACCAGTGATTCATCCTTGTCCATAACACAATAAGTCAGATTGCCAGAGCCCTCAAACAAAAGGCCGCCTCAAAAACTGAGACGGCCTTTTTCAATTAACACAACTAAGTCCTGGCTAAAACTCTCTCCGCAACATTCTCCGGCACCAACTGATACCGGCAGAATGTTAGCGAAGCCGTTGCACGACCCGACGATATGGTTCGAAGGGTGGTAACATAACCGGAAAGATCTGCTAACGGCACTTCGGCATCGATCCATTGCGTATTGCCTTTTATACCTATTTCGCGAACTATGCCTCGGCGTCTGCTCAGGTCACCGGTTATTGCGCCGGTGTATTCTTCAGGCGTAAGGATATCCACCCGCATGATAGGCTCGAGCAGCTTTGCCGAAGCTTTTCTTGCAGCTTGCTTGAAGCCCAGCGATGCCACCAGCTCGAAGTCCTGTGCGTGAGAGTCTTTGTCGTGTATGCTGCCGTCGAACAGGCGCACACGCATAGCCTCTACGGGATAGCCGGCCAGCACACCATTCTTCATCGCCTCCTCAAAACCTTTCTTCACGGACGAGATAAACTCCCGAGGTATAACGCCGCCTTTTATATCATTGACGAATTCCAGACCGGTAGCTTCAGCAGCAGCGGGCACTAATTCAAAATGTATTTCGGCAAAGCTTCCGCTGCCTCCGTTCTGACGCTTGAAGACCTCGCGGTGCGACACCGGCTGTGTCAGCATCTCACGATAGGCTATCTGCGGCTGGCCTTTCGTTACCTCAACACCATAATCGGCCGCAAGCTTCTCCATTACCACTTCCAGGTGCAGCTCGCCCATACCTCTCAATATGGTCTGACCAGACTGCGCATCGACCTCCAGCTTCAGCGTCGGGTCTTCGTCCAGCAACCTCGCTAACGACTCGCTCAGCTTACCGGATTCCTTTGCCGACTTTGCTTCAATAGCATAGCCGATCACCGGTGCAGGAAAATCCATACTCTCCAGGTGGATCGGATAGTCCGGTGCAAACAGGGAGTCGCCGGTCTTCGCGTCTTTCAGCCCTACCAACGCGCCGATGTCGCCAGCCTGAAGTGTGTCCATGGACTCCAGTCTGTCTGACAAAACACGCAGCAGTCTGCTAACACGCATAGGCTTACCCGTGCGGCTGTTCTCTATAACGTCGCCGCTCTTCAGCGTACCCGCATAGATCCTTACCAACACCAGCTTACCTACATAATCGTCGGTAACTACTTTGAACACAAGCCCGGTAAAGGGCGCATCGGCAGTAGTCTTCCGCGTAATGCTTTCGCCACTATCCGGATGAGTGCCTTTTATCGCTTCGAGATCCGCCGGTGCGGGCAGATAAGACACGATGGCATCGAGCAACGGCTGCACGCCTTTGTTCCGGAAGGCCGCGCCGCACAACACTGGCGTGAGCTGCATACTGAGCGTAGCCTTTCGTAACGCGTGTATGACCTCTGCTTCACCCGGTGTTTCTGAAGCCGTATATTTCGAGAAGATCGCTTCATCTACCAGGGCAAGCTGCTCCAGCAAGTTCTGACGCCAATAGGTCGCTTCCTCCAATAGCTCGGGAGGTATGTCTTTGCATACACATACCTTTCCATCGGCATCGTTCCAGACAAGCGCTTTCCAACCGATAAGATCGATAACGCCTTCAAAAGTATTCTCAGCTCCTATCGGCAGCTGCACCGGTAGAGCCACAGTATTCAGCTTATTCTGGATCTCTTTTACCACACGTATAAAGTCCGCGCCCTGCCGGTCCATCTTGTTCACCATAATGATGCGGGGCACGCCATACTTGTTAGCCTGGTGCCACACGGTCTCCGACTGAGGTTGCACACCCGACTTCGCACAGAACACGGCTACAGCTCCGTCAAGCACGCGCAACGACCGCTCTACTTCAGCGGTGAAGTCCACGTGTCCGGGTGTATCGATCAGGTTGATCTGATACGAAGTTTTATCCTTCGTCCAGAATGTAGTGATGGCTGCGGAGGAAATCGTGATCCCTCGTTTTGCTTCCTGCGGATCGGTATCCATTACGGTGTTGCCTTCGTCTACATTGCCCAGCTTGTGGATCATACCTGTATAATAAAGTATACGCTCGGTCACGGTAGTTTTGCCGGCATCGACGTGCGCCATAATCCCGATATTTCTTATTTGTTTTAAAGTTATCATGTCTGAATGTTTAAAAGAGTTTGATCGTGACCCAATAAAAAAAGCCTCTCATCACGGAGATGAGAGGCTTTTAGTAAGCACACAGCTTGCCCACTGCCCTATGTCTCCGGCATTATCAGAAAGTCACGTACTATAAATTTCAATTGCTGTTTCATTGTTTGCTTGTATAGCGATAAGCTGTCGATACTACAGGGAGGGCAACAAAAAAGCCTTCCCGGATGGGAAGGCCTGATATGATTTTAGTCATGATCAATTAACCTCACGCTTCCGGAAAACAATTGTCCCTCCCGTCTACTATAAAGACGATCTGGCTGCAGGCAATCACAGCTTTGATGCTCTCTTTGCCGGCAGTGGCGTTTTGGATGTTGATGTTAATTTTCATGGCGTAAGTGTCTGTACTTTTACCGGTGACAAAGGTAATAAGAAGGTTTATTCAAAAGCATTTTCCGGAAAAGATTTTTCATATACCAAAAAAGGAGTATCCGGATGTGGCGCAAATACCCATTTGCCAATCGATGTTGCGCTGTCTATTTAAAATAGCAAACCTTGTATTATCGCAAATAGTCGATTTTCTTACACCCCGCCACATCGTGTTTCCGGAACGGGTATATTCAGATTTTTCTATTTACAGATGGAAAATACTGCCGATCACCTGAGGATCATCAACCAGCTGCACGAGATTGAAAAGAAGCTCAACACCCTCGCCGGGGCTGAAGGCATCCAGCGTAACGTAACCCGCATCAAGAGCTATTTCGCCGATATGGGTTATCGTATACACAATCCGTTGGCAGAGTCATATCCGGACACACGAACGGACTGCGAGGCCAGTATTGTCGGCGCATCGTCAGAAAACCTGATCGTCGATGAGGTTATCAAACCCATCGTTCACTTTGATGGCAACGGCGATCCGCGCATTATACAGAAGGGAGTTGTTATTGTAAAATCACAGGGTTAAAGAAGCTTTATTATGATGATCAATTTTGGGATAGACCTGGGCACAACCAACTCGGTGATCGCGCGCTATCACGAAGGCAACGTAGAAGTATTCAAGAACCCCATCGGCCATAAAGAAACGCTGCCCTCTGTAGTGGCTTTCCGTAACGAACGCATCCTGATCGGTGATAAGGCACGCGAATATTTAGAGAAAGATCCCGGCAATGTATTCGGCTCGTTCAAGCGGAAGATGGGTACCGATGCATCGTATTGGGTGGAGTCCATCAGCCAGACCCGCACACCGGTGGACCTCTCGACCATGATCCTGAAAGAGCTCAGGAATTTTATATACACAGGCGAGTCTCCGGACGCCATGGTGATAACGATACCCGCCTCGTTCGACACCATTCAATCTAATGCCACCAAACAAGCCGGGTACAATGCGGGCTTCCGCGAAGTATTGCTGTTACAGGAGCCCATAGCCGCTTCGCTTGCCTTTGTAAATAAGACATCCCAGCAGGAGGATAAGAAATGGATCGTGTACGATCTGGGTGGCGGTACGTTCGATGTAGCCCTTGTAGAGACACTGATGGGTGAGATGAAGATCCTCGATCACGAGGGCGATAATTACCTGGGCGGCCTCGATTTCGACAACCTCATCATCAACAGGATCATCATTCCATATCTCAACACGCTGGCCACGTTCGATAATCTGGAGAAGGAGCTTTACAGCAGCGCCAGTAAATACAATAAACTCTACTACATCTTACAGAAAAAAGCCGAGGAAGTAAAAGTGACGCTGTCGTCAGCACAATCAGCCCCGATCGAGTTCGAGATCGAGTTGCCCGACGGAACCTGGAAGGATGTATACTTTGAAATCACCCGCGCGCAGTTTGAAGCCACCATTCGTGATATGGTGATGAAAACGATCGACATTGTGCGTACAGTACTGGAAAGAAATACGTTGCAGCGTGAAGACCTCGACTGCATTCTGCTCGTAGGCGGCTCTACCTATATACCGTGCGTACGCGAATGGATCTCACAACATCTGAATATACCCGTATCCACATCAATCGATCCGACAACTGCTATCGCCATGGGCGCCGCATATTTTGCGGGTACCAAAAAGAAGCAGACTCCCGCCGCCACTACAGTAAATACTTCTTTGAGTAATCTCACGGTAAAGACCGGCTATGCAAAAGTATCGCAGGATGTAGAAGAGTACTTTGTAGCGGAAGTAGCAGGCGATAGTAAAGATCTGAAATATCGCATCACCCGGGCCGACGGAGGCTTCGATACCGGCCTTCGCGATCTGGCCAGCCGCATAACGGAGTATCTGCCACTCGTGCCCAACACGAACAACCAGTTCGATCTGCGTCTGTTCGATTCGCAGCACCAGCTTGTATACCATGATACATCTATCAATATCGTAAACGGAAAGTATGGCATCCTCGGGCAACCGCTTCCGTACGACATCTGTATAGAAGTAGACGACGAAAAAAATAACGCCACCCGGCTGGAGGTGGTCTTCACCAGGAACGCCATCCTGCCGCTGAAGAAAACGCTTACAAAATCGCTTTCCAAAACAATCCGCAGAGGCTCTGACGATTCGCTGATCATTAACGTGCTGGAGGGAAGCCAGAGTGCCATGCCGTCGGCCAATCTCTCCATAGGGATCATCGAGATCAAAGGCCGTGACCTTACCATGGATCTCGTGAAAGGCTCTGACGTAGAGATCGCCCTCGAGATGTCAGAATCCCGCGACCTGCGCATCACCACATACCTGATGATGTCCGACCAGGAGTTCTCCAACCTGTTCACACCATCGGCACGCCACGTTAACATTGGCAAGATGTTGGATGAGATCAACGGGCTGCGTCATACATTCCTGCAGGAGATCCGCGCCGCGGATATACGCGAGGAATATGAAACATCTCAGCAACTAAGCAACCTGCTAAGCGAGCTCGATACAGTACACAGCGAAACGAAAATGTTACCGGATGATGACGTAACGGACCGCCGCTACCAGCTTGATGACAGAAAGAAGTTTATCGCCGGCCAACTGGACGTGTTCACCAAAGATAAACGCAAGATGGTGGCCAAAATGGATTACTTCAATACACGGAATAACGCCCAGTCCATTCTCGATCAATACGGCACCGAAGACGAACGAACAAATTTCAAAAACCTCCTCGTAAACGAGAGGCAGGCCCTGGCAGCCGATTCAGTACCCATCGTCGAGTCGCTCACGGCAAAGATCAGGGCTATAGTCAATCCCGTCTATTTCAGGACACCCGAGTATCTCATCAGTATATATCATTACTATGCGGACCACGAAGGTTACCCCGATCCGCATGCCGCAGCAGCTCTGAAAGAAAGAGGGGAACGCGCGCTGGCCAACAGCAATTACGACGAGCTGAAGGTAGTCATCAATCGTCTGTATGCGCTGCTCCCACGCGAAGAGCAGGCAAAGGCCAATATAAGAGGCACAGGCATCAGCTAATATTTTTTTTAAGAAATGGAAAACACTACTATAGATCCACAGCTTACAGAAAGTAAGATCACTACGTTGCTTGAAAACGCTAAACAGGCCATCATCACGGGCGACAATTCCGGCGCCTCGCGTTACGCCGACGAAGCGCTGGAGCTGAACGCGGAGCACGCCGATGCCTATTACTGGAAAGGTGCGGCGCTGGTTCGTCAGAAGAACTACAAAAAGGCAGTTTCAATTTTAACGGAAGCTGTGGTTCTGAATGAATTTCGCGTGGAGTACTTTTCACTCCTGGCACTGGCATACCTGAAATCCGCACAGGCAGAAAAAGCAAACCTCGTAGCCGACCGCGGTCTCGCGCTGCAGGCTGATGATCTGTCCAGCCTTGAAATAAAAACATTATCGCTCATCGCATTATTCCGGCTACAGGAGGCTCACGTTGTTCTTCAGCAGGTAATGCAACTCAAATCAAGTGGAGTAGTTGCCACGCAGCCCGTGTTCGTTACAGATGATGCCGAAACCCAGTATGAGCAGGCGCTTACAATAGATCCCTTCAAAACAAAGTCACGACTCGATAATTTCAACACGATCAAGATGCGTCATGCCGACTATCGCTCCATCCGAACGATAACGTTGGTAGACCGGTCCCAGGCACTCATTGGCTTCCTGATCCTCGTATCTTTAATTACAGCCGTATCCTATTTCTTCCGTGACGATGCAACCTACAAATCATTCTCGCTGCTGATATTTATATTGTTATGGCGGGGACTCGCACAAGAAAAAGCCGTTAATGCCTCCACAAACTTCAGATACCTTTTCAAAAAAGATTTCAGTGACGTGTCACAGAAATACGATCACGCGTCAACCATAAAGGGCATCATTTTATATGTGGTAACCTTTGCCGCCTTTATCTTCTGGCACACCGCCCATTCCTGGATAGCGCTTGTAACAACCTTTATTTCAGGAGGACTGTTTTCCGTACATGGTGACGCTGTGTTGGGTTCGAATATTAAAACTGTCGTATTCAAAAGCTCACGAAAGAAAAAGACCAATACCACGGTTATACCATTCGAACAGGTACCTTATGACTATCTGTACCGCTTCGGCATGCATGCCGGTGTGAGACGTGTATCCGATATGCTGGTAAAGCCCAGGGTTGTAAGCTTCGGATTGCTGTTTATAGTAACGTTTCCGCTATGCTTTCTGTTATTAAGGGCATTTACCGACGCCATACCCTACATGGTGCTGCTATACGCTGAGATGGCCGTTGCTATTTGTGTACTCTTTACATTGTCGGCATTCGAGCTGTTCAACCTGAAGATATTTTATCCATCTGCGATTCGCGAGTTTATACCTGCCGCCCGTGTACGCACCGGCATTAGCTTTCACCTGTTATGGATACTGCTGCTGGCCTCCATTGCAGCGCATTTCTGGACACAGAATTCAAACATACTGTATGGCATCGGCGCCATTATGGTAACGATGGTAGTACTGACTGTGCGCGTGGGAAGAAAGCGGAATATTTCTGAAAAGGAAGAAGTTAAACCCGGGAATGCAGAGAAACGGGAGCGGCTCGTCGCCTATCTGAAGGCCACAACGCTTACCCCAGCACCAGCATCAGTAAACGGATGATCGTAATGATTATAAAGCCGGCTATCAGACATCCCTTATAAGAGGTCTTTTTAGGCTCTTGCTGCGCCTGAACATCCGGATGTAGTATGGCCCGCGACGTACCACTGGTCTTCTCTACAACACCGGCAAACTTTGCGCTTGCCTGTTTCACTATCTCCGGCGACGCAGCCACTGACCGGGCCGTTTTTAGCAGCAACGACGCGGCATAGTAATCCTTCATGTGATCCTTCACTTCGTCGTCTGTCAGCTTTTCAGCAGTCTGCAGCAGCGTTATGGCAAACTCATTGCGCATGGCGTTGAAGTACGGAGGCAATGCTCCCATCGATCCAAAGAAAGGCTGGTCAAGGAACTGCTGCAATAACGCTGCATTTGTATTGGCCTTCTGAGCAATATCGACAAACTGGTGATAATAGCTTGTCAGCAGATTCATCGCCCCACTGTAGTAGTAACGGCCTTTCTTGTCTACCTCGGGCAGGTCGAACGTTGCAAGCGTCCATAATCGCGTTACGTCGTTCTTCTGAAAAGCATCGCTGAACAACGAGTTGAACTGATGTTGCACAAGCCCCTGTATAAAGCTTCCTGCACGGTCGTCCGAAGGAAGGCCTTCGTACCACCGCTCTTTAGACACTTCTCCCTTTTCCAGGAACATCAGGATCGCCGGCCGATCATAGATCAGCTTGTGATACCCGAGCTCGTCCGCATTCAGGTTATCGAGCCATTGTAGCGCATCGTGTTTGGACATGCCCTGCACCTCGGTGCTCCCCAGGTCGAACTCAGCCAACAGCTTTTTTCGCGCCCGTTGCATGACAAGGGCATCGACAGGGAAAACTGCATCAGCTGGAAGATACCGGAAAGGAGACAGATAGGCCATGAAATATCAGACTTCTAGTGTCCAAAGCTAATCAGAAATGAATGTCTGACCAGTTAGAAATGAACGTATATGGTACATAGGAATAAAAACTTATAAGCGCCCCCGGCCGGACAACAACGTTCGGCAACGAACAGCGGAAACACCCCTTGCCTACCAACATGCATACGAAATCATCGTTTTTTATTTCTGGCATCATTATTAATACTGCATTTAGGAATTTATTATTTCGGCCGGATGAAAAAATATCAGCTTGGAGAATTCGAGGAGATCGTAATGCTCACGGTAGGTGTTCTGTATAATGATGCTTATGGAGTATCCATTAAGAAAGAGATCGAAGATCGCCTGAAGCGCGCCGTCAGCGTAGGAGCATTGCAAAGCGCGCTGACGAGGCTGGAAGACAAAGGCTATCTCCACTCACACGAAGGCGAGACAACGCAGGCACGTGCCGGGAGACCGAAGCGCTATTTCGTTATCACCGCCTTGGGCAAACGCGCGCTTGAGCACAGCAAGTCTATTCGTGACGATCTCTGGAAATCGATTCCGAAGATCGCACTCAACGTAAAAATTACCGGTTGATATATAAAGTCTTTCGCAGTATCCATGAACATTGCCGATGATGGACACAGTCTCTCTCTCAAAAAGTATGCGCCTGGCAGCCAACGCGAGCAGGATCAATTATTCATGTTTCAACTGACTTAAAACAGGCTGCTATATTCGTTGACAACCGGATGGTGAATGGTTACCTTAGGTAAAAATCCCCTCCTGTATGAAAACGATCAAGCTTATGTCAAGCATGCTGGCAATGGCATGGTTGATCTGTCTATCGTCCTGCTCAGGACCTGATTGCATCCCTTCCGGCGTTCGTATCAAATCGTTTACCTGGGATGGCGTATCATACCAGGCCCGGTATGGTGCAAACGGCAGGCTGACAAAGCTGCAAGCAAGCACGCGCGATATAGTCTTCCTCTACGATGAGAACGGGAAGTTATACAAAACCAGTATCCGTAATAGTGGCGAAGCCGTCCCGTTGCGCACCTATGAATACAAACACAGTACTACGGGTATAAGCGAAATACTGATATCAGACCGTAACGATTTTGATAACAAGCTCCATCCCATCGTTATTCACAAGATATATTATCAAACACCGACCAGGCTTACCGCAATTGTGGAACAGTATCTCGAAGAACAAGGTGATTCGGTTATACTTTCAACCCGGTATTACCGGAGGTTCACCTATGAAGGATCGAACATCGCCTTGATCGATATGATACCGCCCTTTACAGAGTACCGCGGCTTGCAGTATGATAACAAAGTCAATCCTTTTATGATGCTGGCCAACGCTGTGGGCAACCCTGCATTCTTTCCGGCGGGCCTGTATGCAAATTTCCCCGTGGTAAATTTCGACATCCCGTTTGTTTCGGTCTTTTCGCAGAACAATCCTTTAGCCGCTCAATACATAACGATCGACGGGGCGTTTCCATCGAACCAGACCTTTACAAATATTTATAACAACAACCTCGTCAAAAAGATCGTCTGGGTTTCCAGGCAATTCCCTCCCCCATATATTCCAGATTTTCGCACGTTTCTTTTTGAATACGAACGGGCGCCTGTCCATTGATATCCTGCCACCTCCGTTTCTTATCGAAATACACGATACATTTTTTGTTTCCGGCTTATCCTCCGCAAGTCGCCTTGAGAAGATAAGCCGGAAACTTACTTAATCCGCAACGGGAGAACCGCTGATAAACAGTAAACGTGCATCAGCACCTGCAACAATGGAGATCTTTTCATCCGAGCTTGCAGCACCGAATGCAATCGCCTCGTTGTTTATAAGATCGTGCACACTGTTGATCTGTACTGCCCCGGAAAGAATATATACTGTTCCATTCGCACCTGCTGTCAGGGCGTAATCGATAGATCTTCCCGCCTCGAGCTTCACATCCAGAAAGGTTACGGGTTCCGGTGTATGAATAGTGTTAACCGTGTTACCGAAAGTGCCCATCACCACCTTTACAGCTATACCCTCGGCAACTACCAACGGCATTTTTTCTACAGGAATATAGATACTTTGTGGTGTATTATTCCGCTTATCAGAAGGAATGCCCAGGAATAATTGCAGACCACGACGTAATACCGGGCTTCTTTTCTGGTCAAAAAGCTTCGCAGATCGGTCATCCACCATCCTTTCGGAGCACACGAGAGGGTATGTTGAGTGCCGTTTCCGTCCATATAATATTCCAACAAACAACCGCTAAACCACAAAGTGCTCATGCAAGGCAATGTCACCGGGCTGCACCAGAACCTGGTTTCGCTTAACTTTCTTATATCGGAACGACGCTCTTATCAATTCATCCTGCTCAGCGGTCAGGTCGATATGTTTTTTTAGTCCCTGGATAAGCGTATCATGCATAGCGTTCAGGTTGTGCAATTTTTTATGCAAAGATAGAAATGAAAGCGCATCCTGAAAAAGGGACACGCGACTGAGTCGCAGCATTCCGGACCAAAAAAACTCCAATGATTGCCGATTTTTGACGCAATCCACCTCCTATAAGGTCGCAATTATGACCACATTATCATGTCCCGTTTATAGATATTTGTGACAGACAAACGGCAATGCTCAAAGCATGGCAAAAGAATTATAAACCCAATACGCGAATTTAAATTTTTAAGTCTCTATGAGTAAAGTAAAAGTAACAGCATTCTCAGTCTCATTGGATGGCTACGCAGCTGGCCCCGAGCAAAGCCTGGAACACCCATTGGGCAAAAGAGGTCAGGAACTTCATCAGTGGTTTTTTCCTACCAGGGTGTTTCAGAAAATGTATGGCAAGGAGGAGGGTGCGGAAGGCGTGGATAACGACTTTGCCGAAAGGTCGTTCGACAATATAGGTGCATGGATCATGGGACGTAATATGTTCGGACCGGTTCGTGGTCCGTGGCCCAATGACGAATGGAAAGGCTGGTGGGGTAATAACCCGCCGTATCATGTTCCGGTATTTGTACTGACAAACCATGCAAGAGCACCTTTAACTATGGAGGGAGGAACGGTGTTTCATTTTGTAACCGACGGCATCGAATCTGCATTGGAAAAGGCCAGAAAAGCTGCTAACGGAAAAGATATACGCATCGGTGGAGGAACATCAACAGTTCGCCAGTATCTGCAGGCCGGGCATATAGATGAAATGCACCTTGCCGTCTCTCCCGTATTTCTTGGATCCGGCGAGAATTTATTTGCCGGAATAGATTTGCCTAAGTTGGGATTCACCGACATACAAACAACCTATGGTAAAGGGGCAACGCATGTGATAATAAAGAAAGGCAGGTAAGCCCGAACAGATTAAAAAGTAAAACTAAAAACCCATATATTATGTCTAACAGTGTCTCTCTACACAGAATACTAAAGGCATCGCCAAAAAAAGTATTCCGCGCATTTACGCAAGCATCGGCAATTGCCTCATGGTTGCCTCCCTACGGATTTCTTTGCACAGTAGACCACATCAAGGCTGAGAAAGGTGGCACATTCAGAATGTCATTCGAAAACTTCTCAACAGGTCACAGCCATTCCTTTGGTGGCACGTATGTAGAAGTAAAGCAGGACGAGTTCCTGAAATATACCGACAAATTTGACGATCCCAACCTGCCAGGCGAAATGGTAACTACGGTGTCGCTCAGGCAAACCGTGACAGGCACAGAAATAAAAATCCAGCAAGACGGAATCCCCTCAGTTATTCCGGCCGAAATGTGCTACCTCGGGTGGCAGGAATCACTGGATAAGCTGACAAAGTTAGTAGAGCCCGAAATTCCGGACGCCTGATTCTTTCAACTTCAAATACAGATGAATGATATAAGGCGACCATTTCCGGGAATGGTCGCCTTATATCATTCAGGGCTTACCAGCAAGGCCCTTTTTATATTCGATAGAGGTTATATGTATAACCGAAATGATTATATTAGAAGGCACTTCAAAACCCTAAACACCGCTTCTCCATGACCCGCCTTATTTCTGCCATCATACTGGCTCTACTGACACTGCCACACGCCTCTTTTTCCCAGAAGGTCACGCCAGCTGTTACACCCGAATCTGCCGGCTTCTCGTCGGAGCGGTTGAAACGGCTCGATATGAGCTTTAAGCAGTGGGTCGATAATGGCTGGATAAACGGTGCGGCGGCCCTGGTTATACACGATGGCAAGATCGTCTACGACAAGGCCTTTGGCTATAACGATATGGCCACTCATGCTCCCCTGAATAAGAACGGCATCTACCGGATCGCGTCACAGACCAAGGCCATCACGAGCGTGGCGGCGATGATGCTGTATGAAGAGGGAAAGTTTTTGCTTGACGACAAGGTATCGAAGTACATACCGTCGTTTGCAAAAGCCAGGGTAATCGACAAATTCAATATTAAAGACACTACTTATACAACGATACCGGCGAAACGCGATGTAACCATACGCGACCTGCTGACACATACCTCCGGCATTCAGTACGCGGGCATCGGCAGCCCCGAAGCCAATGCGATGTATGCCAAAAATAAAATCACGGGCGGATTGTTGGTTACCGATGATAAACTTTCCGACGCCATGACCCGGCTCGGCACGCTTCCGCTGGTACATCAGCCCGGCGAGCGCTGGACATACGGCCTCAATAGTGACTTATTAGGCTACCTGGTAGAGATATGGTCCGGCATGTCGCTAGACGACTTTTTCAGAACCCGTATCTTCACACCGCTCGGCATGAACGATACATATTTCAATATTCCCGAGGCAAAGGCCTCGCGGCTGGTCAATTTCTTTACTGAAGACTCTACAGGCCATATAACAAAAACGCCCTACGCATTTGGCCCGCGTGGTTTGGATATGAGCTATCCGTTGATCAGGAAGCCCTATTTCTCCGGTGGCGGCGGCTTGAGTTCTTCAATATATGACTACGGGGTGTTTCTTCAGATGTTATTGAATGGCGGTGTATATAACGGCGTGCGTTTACTGAGCCCCAGCTCGGTGCGACTCATGACGATGAATCAGATCGGCGACCTTTCTTTGGGAGAAGACAAGTTTGGTCTCGGCTTCAGTATTGTCACGGAGAATGGCAGTCGTCTTGGCCCCCAAAAGCCGGGCACATTTGCCTGGGGTGGCGCATTTTCGACAGAATACTTTGTCGACCCCAAATCGAAGCTGGTAGTTGTGCTGTATCGTCAGATGTGGGGCACACACCTGCGTGAAATGTACGACAAGTTCAAGGTGTTGGTATACCAGGCTATGCAGGAGTAACCTCCTCATAGCCACGTAATCAATACAGACTGGGCGGGAGTGCTAACTCACAACGCGATAGCTGATCTCAAATTGCTTCAGGAAATTCTCAATATATCGCCATTCCGATTTCCAGATATTGATGGCATATTCATCGTCTTCTTCGAGCGTTGCTTCGATATCTGCAATTTCATCACTCGAATAGCGCTGCAGGTGCTCGAGGTTTGCGCGTCGCAGTCCTTTTTTTCGCACAGCGATCCGAATATAGTAAGTGCGGTCTTCACCAGACACAAATGATTCAAGGTTGGAAACCGATCTTACCCAAGCCAGAAGCTCCACCTGGTCTACAACTGGCATCGAATCATGCAGTTCCCGTAATGCCTGCGCCGCGCCGATAAGCTTGTGCCCCGCCCCCGGCATCCCTACCATTTCAGTAAAGTGCATCTTCATCGCTGTTATTTCTCCTGTTGTGGGCATACGGCTGTGGGTTATTTATAGTATTATCAAACGTGCCAGCCATATAAAGGTAACACATCCCACCTGAATTACCGCAGGCTTTATAATGTCAATGTTTAGACGTTAAATCCTTACACTACGAATATTGACATAAATGTACCATCACGAAAACACCGGCCGGTTCCCATTTTCATCGTAATGGCTTAACATGGCGTGATTAGCCTCGAAAAGCGCTGTCCTATCGTTTAAAAGCAATCACCACCCTGCCCGTTCCGGGTGAATGATAATAGCGAAGCGAAAAATCTATCGTCTCGAACAGAAATCCTTTCTCATCCAATGCAATACAATAGTTTGTTGTTCTTTGTAACCCCAGGTGACGGGAAAAAGAGCCCCATTGCTTTTCGGGTATTTCACCGGTAAAGGACTGAGTCTTTAATAAGCTATAAACTTGCTCTGACAGGATGGTTAGCGTATCCAGGCGCTTCAACAGGATATTCTGATGCAAAACTTCGGCAGGTTACGACAATGATTAATAATCCGGTGGTTTTGCGGGTAAATGAATTGCAGAATTCTGTAGAGATTCTGGAGAATATGGAAAATCTGCGTAGAACATCTTTATTAACGCTACAGGTCTTAGTGTAATGCTCCATCAAAAAATCAGAGTCGCCTCAGAATCATTAGTTTTTTTCGTATAAAAAATAATATATATGAGAAACACCATCCTGATGATCGCGCTGTGTTCCATCGGTACACAGCTCACTGCTCAAAAGATAGACACAAAAGAAGTACCCCCTGCTGTTAAAGCAGGCCTCACTAAAAGCATGAATGTAAAGGATGCTAAGTGGGATAAGGAAGACAACAACTACGAAGCTAACTTCAAAAAAGACGGCAAGGAAATGTCTGCCGTGTTCGATGCCAGTGGTGCACTACTGGAAACCGAAGTGGAGATCACTAAGGCCGAGCTACCGACTGCAGCACAGGCTCTGTTAAAAAAGGAGTATGCTGATTTCAAATTGGAAGAAGTCGCCAAAACTACGGCCAAAGATAAAGTCACCTACGAAGCCGAAGTGGAGAAAGGTGAACAGACCTGGGAATTGATTTTCGATGCGAAAGGAAATCTTTTGAAGAAGGAGCAGGAAAAAGAAGAAGGCGACGATAAAGATTAGGGTTTGGTAGGTTGATGAGCTTTGAGGGGTGCTGGCAGTTCTGTTCCGGTACCCCAAAAGCTTTATCGTTAGCTTCTATTCCATTATTCAGAATATCTACAGAATCAAGCGTTACCATCGCAAGAAATATGCGTATGATCCCGCTTCTCAGGCTATGCTTTCTGATATGCATGGCCATTTTAATCGCAACTCAGTCTTCCTTTTCACAAGCCGATACAGACTCCACAAAACGAAGTGATATTGTACGCTTTGCCGATGGCGTGTGGTATAACGTAAGCTCTCCGGTGCGGTGGAAGAAGCAGGGCTGGGCCACGGCCGGCTTGGTGATTCTGGGTGACGCGGCGGTTTCTTTGGCCGATAAACCTGTCAATCGATTTTGGGCAGGGGTGCAAAAAACGCCAACGCTGGACGCCATTAACGATTTTGGAAATTGGTACGGGCTGGCACCGGCTTCTGCGCTGATCACCGGAGGTTTCTATCTGTCAGGCCTCGCCTTTAAAAATCAATGGGCTCGCGAAACCGGCTTGATATTAGGTACTGCATTGGTAACCAGCAGCATGTTTCACACTGCGCTTAAACCACTTGTTGGCCGGGCCCGGCCGGTAACAGGCGATGGCCACTATGCCTTTCATCCGTTATCGGGTGATGATCACTATCATTCATTCCCGTCAGGGCATACCATCATGGCCTTTACAATTTCTTTTGTTTTGGCCAGGCGGGTAAAAAGTGTTCCTTTAAAAATATTCTTCTATTCGCTATCGACCGCAACCGCTTTCTGTCGCCTGTACTCCAATGCACACTGGATATCGGATGTTGCTATGGGCGCCACGACTGCGTGGTTCAGTACCGACGGAGCTATCCGGCGGCTTTCGCGTAATAAATACCGGAAGACAAGCCTGGCCGTAATTCCAGGTATTGGGAACATCACGTTGCGACTGGCAATTCGCTGACGTTTCCCTACCCACCAAAGTCTATATCAGGTCCCGACACCTTCCGTTCCTTTTTGGTTGCGCCTTTACTTAAGGGCAATTGCAGTGTGAGCTTGTAGTAGCGTATGTCGCGGCGGCTCATGGACGTTTGATACAGGGCCGGTTGATCATAGATCGTATACGTTTTCCGGGAATTGAAAATGTCATTGATAATAAAGGTCAGGCTGGCACGATTGTTCCAGAATCCTTTTCGCAAGGCAAAATCTGCTGCGGTAATGGCCTTTTGATAGCCCTGGAGCTGTTGACTTTTACTCCTTCGTTGTCCGCTGACCTGGGCCGAAAAGCCACCCTTGAATTTGTAGCTCGCGCTTAGCTTCGCATTATACCGGAACATTTTTGTAGTGACGTCAATAGATTGAATAATCGATTCATATAGATTCACGTTTCCAACAAAAGACCAGTTACCCAACGTATAATTCATGGTGTTGTCGATGCCGTACTGAATATCGGCTTTAACGTTTTGAAAGGTCGTTACCAGAATACTGGAATCACTTTCAAGTGGATAAGTAACCGGTTTTATAGTATGGTCTTCGTAGATGTAATAGCCCGTTGCCAGCCACTGTAAACTGCTGTTTGTATTTCGTTCCCACACCTTGTTATAACTTGCCTCTGCCGTATTTATGAACTCGGGCCGAACGGCGGGATTGCCTATGGTAATATTTTGCTTGTCATTGGCCTGTATACCGACAAACATGTGACGGAAGTTCGGTCTCCCTACCTTCCTGCTTAAACTAATACTCCATTCGGAGGTCTCATCCAGTTTCTTATTAACCGCAAAGGAAGGGAAGAACGACTGAAAAATGTTTTGGCCCGTCCTGGAAGGATAGTTGTATCCAAACTTACTGTTATCGAAATGCGAAAGGCCGTGGAGAAACGACTGCTCAAGGCGTAAGCCAGCCTGAATATTTACCCGATCGTTAAGCTTCCTGTCATACAAGGCATAGACAGCGTTTACCGCTTCGTTGATCTGCGCATTTTGTGAATAGTCTTGCAGCAGTGTTTTTGTCTCGCCGTGAACCTCGCTGAATAAATACTGCTGATCCCTCAGATAAAAATAGCTGCGTAAACCAAACTCCCATTTTGCCATGGAACTCACAGGATGTACATAATCCAGTTGGCCAAGAATCTGGTTGCCAATGATGCGACCATCAATACGGTTGGTTACCGGATAACCGTCCTGGCTTGTTTCCTCACCGTCGGTTACATCATAGGCAGTCGTATACCAATCTCCGGCATTGGATACGCGGTTATGAGTGAATGATGTGGTTATCGATAGCTCCCGCCCCTTCTGCGGAAACTGATGCTTCCAGTCCAGCTCACCGCCAAGGTTGGTGTAGTCATTATGTGGCACGGTTTGTCTTCCGCCATCACTGGTTACCACGTGGTTGATATCGCTATAATTATAGGTTTGGTTCCCGGTAGTATTGAAAACGCCACCCACCACAGTACCGGCCATGGTTATCACATTATTGTCATTAACGCTGTAGTCTACGGCCACTCTTCCGCTTTGAAATAAGTTGTTCTGATCGGTCGCTGTCGTTTGATCGAAATAGCTCTCCGTCTCTCCGGACTCGTTTTTAACGGCACGATGCGAATATCCATTGAGTGGATTTCTGGTAGCATTCAGGCTATACAGGGTCGTGATATTCCACTTACCTCTTTGGAAGTCCAGGTTTACCGTGCCATCATAGCGCGAGTTGTTCCCAACACCCAGGCTGGCCAGGCCGTTATAGCCTTGTTCACGATTCTTTTTTAAGACCAGGTTTATAATGCCGCCAGACGTACTGGCATCGTAACGCGCCGAGGGATTTGAAACCACCTCGATCGACGCGATCTGGTTGGCTGGAATTTGGGCAAGAGTCAGTTGGGTCGGTTTGCCATTCACATAAATTGTCGCACCCATGTTCCGCAGACTGGCAGCTCCTGTTTCATCAATAGTTACGGATGGCACATTTCGCAAGAGCGATTCGGCTGTGCCGCCAATAGCCGTTAAACTCTTTTCCACGTTGAAGATCCTTTTCCCGGGGGTAATTTCAACCTGTGCTTTTTCGGCAACGACCTCCACTTCTTTTAACATTTTTGTATTGGGTTGCAGCAGAAGCGTTCCCAAATCAGTGATCTTCTTTTCACTCAACATCACATCCTGCTCCAGTGTGGCATAGCCAACAAAGGTTATTTGCAGTACATAGTTTCCGGAAGACGCTACTGTAATCTGAAATGCTCCGTCCAGTGAAGTTTGTGCAGATCCTGAAATTATCTCCCGGTCGCCGCTTTTTTGTTTCAGCGCCACCGATGCAAACGGAAGTGGTTCTTGCGTCGTGGCGTCCCTGACGATAGCCTTGACGCCAACGACAGTTGAAGTTGATTGTCCATGAGATTGCATCGCTATCAATAACAACGCCAGGGCGGAAAGAAAAAGCCGCATAATAATGGTTCTGTTAAGTTTGACACAAAGGAATATTCCGATTCTGGAGGAACTCTGTGGTAAGATTTTAAGAGACCGATATTACACGAGCGGTCCTTTCAAACGTTCCCGACAAATCATAAAAAAGCTGCTCCCCCGGATCTCAGGAGAACAGCCTTTATCTATTGAAATTTCTATAGCGTTACTGTCTTACTACCACTAGTTTTCCGGTATCTACCTTTTTTGCTTCGTGGATAACATGGTATACGTACATTTCACCGGGTTGGAAAATATTGGCATACATCTCTTCTTTCCACACGCCTGCATAGATCTGTTTACCTTGAGCGTTGAAGACCACAAGACCGTAGTTTGTACCAGCGTAGGTCCTGTCGTTGAACGTGAAACCTTCTTCGGTGGCCACGGCGTCGTTAAGATCAGAAGCTAAAGTATCTGCGGCAACTTCTTCTTCGATTGCAGCCACTTCGCGCGCCGTGGTGGTGCCGGTAGTTTCGTCTGTTATAACTAACCAGCCCATGTAACCGAAGTTCATTGCGCTGCCGGCTACTTTGCGCGCTGAGATACCGATCTTACCGGACGCATCGGGAGAGATGTTGGTATATTCAATTTGCAGGGTCGCGTTGTTGGTTACCAGGAGTGTCTTTACGTTCGTGCCGTTGATGCGGTATTCGAAAGTGCCATACTGGTCGGTAGTACCTGCACCAGAAGCGCGTGAAGCACCCATCTGCAGCTTGTACTTGTGCGTAGGATTAAGACCCGATACTGCAATGTTGTCTTTCTGTACCACACCGTTTACAGTTGCGTTATACGCGGCATTGTAGTTGAACCAGTTACCTTTAACAACTGCAGCAGGCTGAACCGTACCGTTGGTAACACCGCCGTTGAACGAAGATGTAGCTGTGCCGTAGCTAGCCGGGTTCCACTGTGCTGTAGCAACGCTGCTTACCGTGATGCCTGTCGTAGCGTCTGTCTTTGAGATAACCGCAGCGTGAGGAGCACCTGCCAGTTCGTTCCAACCGCTGATCCCTTGCGCCGCGTTAGTGAAGGCAAATTTAGCTGTGCCCGTAGTGGTAGCAGCAGCAGCCTTTACCGTCAGCACCACATCATCAGTACCGGTAGCGCCGGCATTATCGTTTACAGTCAGGCGGAAGGTATAAGTACCGGCCACAACACCTGTTACCGTAACAGTAGCAGAAGTGGCGTTTGTAAGCGTTGCAGCGCCGCCGGAAACTTTAGTCCAGGTGTACGAGGCAACTGTACCATCGGCATCAGTAGCTGTGCCGGCAAGGGTAGTAGAGGTCGTAGGCAGGGTTATCGTTTTGTCGGTACCGGCGTTGGCTACAGGCGCCACGTTGGCCGTTGTTCCGGTCTTCAATTCGAAAGCTCCGATATCGAATACACCACTTTGAGGACGAGCGTTTCCGTCGAAGTCGGCAGTAACGCCATTGGCTGTAGCATCTTTACCCACATTCAGAGCAACTGCCGAAGCTGACGTAAGGTGATAATCTTTGCCTGCCGCATTTACAAATTTGATGCTGTTAACGTCGGCCGTTTGAATGTTGTTAGAAGCAGTCCACTTGATGGCCGACGGGTTGTTCAGAGCCACATACTTGTAACCACTCTGGTTAGTCGCTACGATAATGTTATTGATGAATATGTTTTGCAGCGTGTTCTGGCTGTACATATACATACCGTAGTTCTTGTTATTGATAAGGGTATTGTTAGCGAAAACGTAACCGCGTGTGTCTACCGGGGGATAATCTTGTGCGCTGATACCGCCGTCACCCTGGTTCATGATCAGGTTGTTATAAATGTGGCTGGCACCGCGTCCTACATCGAATATACCTGTACCGGTACCGGTATCGACTTTGTTATTGTAGCACTCTGCGTTCGTGCCGGGGTTGATCTGGATACCGCTGTTCTGCGTAGCCTCACCTTTCGTTCCAGTATTGTAAATATCGTTGTGGTGGATTGTACAACCCGAAGTTGCGCCCCCTACCTGTATGCCGTCACGGCCGGTGCTCTTGATAATGTTGTTATAAATCTGAACGTTTATTAACTCGTGTTCCTGAATATTCTTGGTTACGCCATTGCATGATTTGGCAACCGTAGTATGATAATGAGAGCTGCCAACGTAGAAACCTTCGCCACCGATGTTCTCAATATAGTTATCGTGAAACTTGGTGTTCTTCATCGTGAAGTTTCCGCGCCAGGTAGAAGCGTCACAGGTAGGATCAGTTTTACCGATAATGCCTGCGTCAGTAAGATTGATGAGTTTCAGGTGATCGACCTCAAAATCGGTACTTAATTCTTTCACGTCGATACCGAATACAGTGCCGGTCATCTCTATACCGTATTGCTGGCCTGCATTACCTGAACCGGAGAATTTAAAGTTCGAGCTCTTATGAATTTCAACAGCATAAGGATTACCAGCCACACCGGCGATGGTCACTTTACCGTCGCACATGTTGGTGATGATAACAGGATTTTCGGCGGTTCCGTTTATATTATAGAATACAATCGGTTTACGCGTTCCGGAAGCGAAGCAGATTTTATCGCCAGGTTTAACACCTTTTGCGGCTCCATCAAACTGCCATTCGGTGGCAGAAGTGGAGATGACGAAGTCGCAATCACATTGAGCAGAAACTGCAAACGGTAGAGCGAGAAGCATTAGGCTGAATAACGAGAAGAGGATTTTTTTCATTGTGGTCTTTTTGGTGTCGTAAATAAATCTGATACAAAAGTATAGTAAACCGGACATTTAGTAATTTGAATGTTACCTGATGTCTTACAAAATGAGATTTACGTAGCTTAAGTCGATTTTTCACCCAAAAAGATATTGGTCAGAGCCAATTCTGCAGTTCGTCGCCGAATAATGCTATTCGTGACGTAAGCTGCCAAAGACGGGAAAGTGAGATTTGAAAGAATTATGTAAAATGACAGAAAGAAACAGTAGGTAGACCGTTAACTCTAACACCCGAAGCCTCTGACCGCGCCGACAGAGCCTCGTGAGATCTCTTTTATATAGGCATACCGTTATAGAGTTTAATCGAATCCGGCAAAAGTTCGTCCCTGTTTTGGAAGCAATTAGTATTTAGGGAAATCAGGGCATTAGGGAGAAAGTAGAAATTTATCTCTGCGTAGCTGAACAACGTAACTCCCCACTGTCATTTGCGCCTGCGCATTTACAACGAAGTGATCAAATAATATACTGCCCAGCCTATAAATAGAATAATGAGTGCCCACAGCCAGGAAGGAATACTGCGGGGCGTCTCGCTTCCATCGATAAGGAATCGCTTTTGATCACCTTTCCCGTAAGCATTGATCATGACCGGCAACACATCGTCAACAATGTCATTGGGCTTGAGCCCCTCAACGGCAATCGCCGGCCCGTTACGCACGGTGAACGGAATATGAATAATCCCTTCCTTACCTAATGGATCCTTGCCAATTACTTTGAGTGTATGCTGACCATCTACTAATTTTCGTGTATCGAGATCGAATCTTACAGGTGTTGTAAACTCGCCGACAGGCTGAAGGTCGTCATCAATAAATATTAAAACTTTGCTTTTTTCATTCATGGTCATTCCAGGATAAAGCTACTGCGCTTAATGTGTGCGCTATCGTGCTCGCCGGGTTTGACAAGCCACTTAATAGAATAAACAAAAGAAACGATAACAATAAGTGCCACGAAACCAATGATCGCGTAATCCCAATCACTTTGCGGGCCTGATCCATGGGTAATTCCTCTTGTTATTTTGGGCTGCTGTTTCTCGCATGCGGCACAGGCAAGCGATGTCATTTTCGTTGCCAGAAAAATGATTGCGACCAGGAACACTTTCTTCATTGTCTTACTGATTTGTGTTTTTTGTTTTCAGAGAGCTTATGATCTGCTCCACTTCTGCCAGCGGTATTTCACGGGCATGGTTACCCCAACTTGTTCTTTCATGATTGATAATAGCAGCCACCCCGGCTGCCGTTAGCTGATTGTTAGTACCTACTGCCGGCATCTCACCATATTCTTCCCGTGCATTATATCCATTCATAACGATATCGATCATAATTTCAGCATTATCATTCAGAACAACAGAACTTCCTTTCAACGGAGGGAACGCTCCCCTTAAACCTTCACCGGTGGCCTGATGACACACCTGGCAATTGCTCGCATAGAGCGATGCCCCATCCAACGCAACCGAGCTTGTTGACGGTGCATCTTCTGCTTTCACTGCCTCTCTTTTATACAGGAACTCCGGAGATGAGGTACCATCGGGCAAGGGGACCTGTTTTAATGACTTCAAATACGCTACGAGCTGCAATGCTTCCCTGGAAGCCACCAGTGTTCCGCTCCTCCCCGTGGCGAATTCATCTGGAACATTTACAATTTTATCCTCCTCGCTTGTTTCGTTTTTCCACTCGAACATCCATGCATAGCCCGGCATTATCGATTCTTCTACTACTGCGCGCGGATTAAATAAATGCAGCAGATGCCAATCGTCGCTGGGTAGCCGATTACCAATATTCGTTAGGTCGGGGCCGGTTCTTTCTGTCCCCATCAATGTAGCTGTGTTCATCCACCAATTCATACGGGTGTTAATGGCATAATCGGCCGCAACGTTCGGGCGTGAGCCCCAACCCCTGTCCATATCTACATTACGGACCTGCTGCGAGTGACAGGCTACACAACCATTGGCGATAAAAACATATTTGCCTGCCAGAGCCTCGCCGCTCAGTATTTCACTGCCCGGGAGCGGCGCATTGTTATTTTGATTATTGAGCGCGGGAAGAATAGCTACAACTATCGATAGCCCTGTAAAGAGCAAGAACGTGGTCACAAATAATTTTGTATGGTTGCTAAAAATATTCATGCTCTGATTCCTTTTGATGAACGAATTGTATTTCTTCTTCCGGTGCTTGAGAGTGTTTCATTTTCTCGAATGCAAGCGTGATTAAATCGGTTTCTTTCCTGGCGATTGTCATCCTGTAAAAATTGTAAGCAAAGAAAAGATGCGACAGCCACATCATTGAACCACCGATGGCACGCCATAACCAGTAAGGAGCCATCAGCACAACACTTTCAATAAACGTCTTGCCTTCCATCCACGAAAGGCCTTTCATCGTCCCTCCTATCATAAGGGGTATGGTATACAGCATAAGCCCCACAAAAGCCAGCCAGAAATGCGCGCCAACGGTTAATTGTGGTGGTTCATTTCCGGTAAGACGAGGCACAATGGCATATATGCTGGCCCATAACAGAAACGCAATAATTCCATACATCGTAATATGCGAGTGTGCTACTGTAAAATCGGTGAAGTGCCAGAGTAGATTGGTGTAACGAAATGCTTCGGCTGTTCCCTGAAAAGATCCTGTAAAGTAAAACACAATGCCCACCACATAGAACGGTAGTGTGTAACTATTGCTGACCTTATGCCAGGCACCTTTAAAACTCATGAGGAAGTTGGTTGTGCCCGCCAGCACCGGTATAAGCATGCCCATACTTCCCACTATAGCAACAGTTTGAAGCCACCAGGGAATAGCGCTGAAAACAAAATGATGCGTACCGATAAGCGTATAAAAAAGAATCTGTGTCCAGAATGCGAGTATCCCGAGGCTGTACGAATAGATCGGCTTGTTTAATTGCTGCGGCAGAAAGTAATAAACCAGGCCGAGATTGAACAACATGAACCACATGCCCACCCCCTGATGCATGTAATAACCCTGTACAATTGTTTCGCCCAAACCATTTTGCCACGCAGGCCAATAGGCAATTATGGTGAGAACCAATGTGAATATGACAGCAGAAACGATATACCAGTTAGAAATATAAATTTCACGCGTGGTGCGTTTTGCAATAGTCTGAATAAAATTGATCAGCGTAAGCACAAGACCAATCGCAAACAGTGCCATTACGGGCCACACATATTCACGATATTCACCGCCTCCATTGTTAATGCCCGCCATCAGGCAAATACTTCCGAACAATACCGCGGCGTTGATGAGAAAAAGAGCAATCCAACCTTTGCGGATACTTGATAACGAAGTATTGCTAACTACTGCTACCACATAATGTCCAAGACCTATCATGGCCAGAGATGACCAACCCCAGAACACGGCATTGGTATGAACGGGGCGCAACCTGCCGAAACTAAGCCAATTGATCTGGTCCACGTCAGGCGAAACAAACTTAATTCCCAGATATTCTCCCACTGTTGTACCCAACAACAACCAAAAAATGGCAGTCCCCAGGTACCAAAGGATAAGTGTTGATAATGCAGGATCGATATTGGGTCGCTTTATCGATTTCTTCTTCGTGGCCACAAAATGAATTCCCGTATCGTGATTCGCGCGTTGGATCATGCCTTTGGGATCTTCGGCCCGAACAGTGCCTGACAACTCGTTATTATTGAGATTGTACTCCAGCGATGACTTTCTGCTAAGTAACGAATGGTCTACCTCATCACCTTCGAGATACAGTAAATGGTCCGCTAATCGTTTCGCTTCACGCTCGTTCCTTTTGTGCCGATATTGACGGACAAGACTATTGATCTTCTGAACAAAGAACAGAGTAACAACAAAGAGTGGAATGATAATCAACACTACCGTGATCAGTATTCCCGGCTGAGTAAACAAAGACGGCTTAACGGCCTGTGCATGGGAGGAGGTCGTTAACAAAGCACCGCAGAGTAAAAGAAATGTTTTGTTCCGAAGAGAATTCTTAGAGTCTTTCCTTCTTTCTAACAGAAGCTTGATCTGCCCGGCATTCAGATGCTGCAGATAAAACTGAAAGCTTTTGAATTTATGAGATCTGGAGTCTTCCGCAATAATCCGGTGGACTTTCAGCACAGCCCATAAAGCCAACGTAAGAAAGAAAATAATAGCGGCAACAATCAGGAGTAGCATCTGGTCTTATTTACCGATTTTGAGCAAAAGCGCAGATACTTCATGCGGTTGGGCCAGGAAAGGCGAATGACTGGTGTTCACCATGTAGATGGCCTTGATGCCCGCTGCTTTAATCATCCGATCCTGAAGGCCTGGAGAAATCACAATATCCTGAAGCGTTTTAATATATACTTTTTCTACAGCACCAAAATTCTCCTTGGTTAAAGTCACCTTGTTGGTGAATGGAATAGCAGGCTCAGCGCGGTAATTTGCAACGACCAGATCTTTCTCTGGCTGTGAACCATCCTTAATAAACAGATCGGTCAGGCTTTCTTTTTTTACATCAAGCGTTAATTGATCGGCAGAAGGCACCAGCGCCGGCCCCAGTTTGGAGTCAGGATCGGAGTAAGCAAGGTCAGTAAGTGCCTGCCCGGAAGCAGGAAGAAAAGCACCGATGTAAACCAGCCTGGAAATTTTAGAAGGAACTTTCTCCGCCACATGGGTTATAACCATACCGCCCATACTGTGGCCTGTCAGAATAACTTTACCATCCACTTTTAAAATTGCTTCGATAACCTTGTCACGGTATGCATCAAGGCTAAGGGTATGCGTAGGCGTTTGATCTTTGCCATGGCCCGGAAGCTCAACTACGATAACCTTTTGTCCCTTTTTAATCAGGTCAGTACGTACAGCGTCCCAAACATAGGGAGCCTGCCATGCGCCGTGCACAAGGACGTAGGTATTTGAATCAGCATTACTATTTTCATCATCGTTAGTGCCCGATGCCAAAGTTAACGACGCAAAGGCTGCTAATAGCAGCGAAAGAACCGGTGTATCCATATTGTTTAGGGTTTAGTTATTGTTAGTAATTGGAGCAGCGTTTATGTTGTTATAGGTATTGATCTTGTCAGAGGTTTTCCGGAGCGGGTATATCGAATCCGTTTAAGATCGTGGCGATGAGACAATAGCCACCGATCAGAAAAAACAGCTCGGCTACGCCGTCGCGCCCAAGCAGGCGAACGGCATGGTTATACGTTGAGTCCGGAATAATATGACCCGTTGCCAGCGCGCAAGCAATATCATGTGCAACGGTCTCCTGTTCAGACAGGCCCCGCGGATGGCCACCTGCTGCGAGTGTCGCAATGGTACCGGGCGAAATTCCAAAGGCAGCGGCCATGATCTGGTGCGCATAAAGCTCAAAGCGCGCACTCAGCACGCCGCCTACAGTCAGGATAGCTACTTCACGCAACGCTTTGTCAAGTGTAGCATGTGTATCCAGTGCCCGAAGAAAGGTCAGGGCAGGTATGCCAAACTGTGGGTAATGCAACATCGGTGGGAATGGCCCCAACAATGCGCCTTCGGCATTGATCATGGTGACCTGACTTTGACTTCGGCCAATAAGGTTGGCTATTTCGTCATGCACGTAACGAACTTCTGCATTCAGGCTCTCCGGTGTTAGTGGTTTAATACGCATAATGTTATCTCTCCCGGTTACGCCAGCTCGCCGGTAAATTCCCCATCGATCAGGATAAACGCCATGCGGCAGACTTTCCCGGAGCGGTTTGCCCACGCATGGTTTGTACCGTTTTGAATAATTATATCGCCGGCCTGAATAGTTGTTTCGCCGCGATCTACAACCAATGTTATCTCGCCCTCCAGCACGATCCCGTAATCCACTGTTTTTGTTTTGTGCATCAACGGATGAGGAGGAGCTTCGTGTAATGAAGAAGTTTTCTCTCCACCCATAGCCTTGAATTGCGCCGCGGTATCCTTAGCCATGAGCTTTTGAAATTCTTCCCCTTCCGGAGGAAAGTCGATCACACGGATGCGTGTTCCATTTTTTGGAGGTGGTAATACAAGCCCCTTCTCATCCTGCTCACGTGGCTGAGTATGAATCAATGCCGGTGTTTCCAGCGTATGCCATACTTCAATAAAAGTAGGTCCGCCGGGTCCGCCAACGAGTTGTGTACGATCCGGCGGTTCATTGGAGACGATGATTGCCTTCCCATCAGAATCATGCCCGGTTACGATGCGCCTGAATGTATGCAGTTGTTTCATAATGCTGATGTTCTAGTTGTTCGGGGATTTCCTGAAGACAAAGGCACCCAGATAATGAAACACGATTCCGATTGTCCATGCGCCGGTAGGATATAATGGCCACGGATGACTCCTGTCTGTTAAATACCAAACAAGCCATAGAGCAGGTATGCCCAGCAGAAAGGAAAGAAGATGGATTCTGAACCCCTTCTTCAACTGCGCTGGCGTTGGGGTGGTTCCTTGAGATGAGTAGGTCATAAGGTTAGATTTAAAGGTGATCAGTCTGTGGTTTTATGATTTCGATTTTTCCAATCATAAAACACTATGCTATCCTTATGCCACTTTGATAAACATTTATCAATCAATCTTTTAAATGATGATCACCTGTGATTATGTATTGATATATCGCTACCTGGTGAAAGCTATCGCTACATGTCAGATTTATATGGTCACTGAATTATGGAGATGATTTACGATTCTAAAAGTCGAATATCTTTTCCAATGCAATAACGTGTTTGCCTGCACTAAGCATTTTTGGAGCTTTGGCCAGCTTTTCTGCAAGTATAGAAGTGCTTAACGGCCGGAATTTTCTGATCAATCCTAATCTGTTCAGGAAATTTAACAAAGCAACGGTTATACGTTCTCCTGATCTATCCGTGTCTTTTCGTAACAACGTTCCGGGTTTAAAAACAATGTACTGATAAAATCCAAGTGCTGTAATAGCATCCTCCAGCTCACCCTTTATCCTGGAGTAGAATACCTGACTTGTAGCCGACGCTCCGTATGCCGACAACAGCACAATGTTAGGAACATGATTTCTCCTGGCGATGCCCGCAAACTTCAGAGGAATTTCATAGTCTATATGCCATTGTATAGTCTTTGAACCGGCCGCTTTTAACGTGGTTCCAAGGCAGGAGAATACTATATCTCCTTTTATGAAAGAAAATACCTCTTCCAGGTTTTCAAAATCCGTCAGAATCTCATTTAACTTCGGATGCGATATACCCGTAGATTTGCGTATAAAAATTGCAATCTCAGTATAGTATTGATCTTGCAGCAATGTATTCACAAGATCTCTTCCGGTAGCTCCGGTAGCCCCGATGATAAGCGCTTTCATATTTTAATGGTTACATCATTGACCAAATTTTATAACCCGTTATCGACAGACTGTTTGACGACGGTATTATCTCAGACAATCTGTTTATGGTAATAGGCTGTCGGGTTGCTATTCGCGTGCCACTTCGATAAGAACTATAAATCAGTATGTTATGTATTTACTGATGGTCAATAACAGGCGATATCGCGCGTATTAGTGAAAGAAATCGCTACTATCGGTGTTTCTGTATCTTATTTTTTCCTTTTCTATTCCCAGTTTTTTAATTCTAGAATTCAGTGTTGAAGCATTCATCCCCAGCGATTCAGCAGCGCCTCCTTTGCCTACTATTCTACCATTACATACTTCCAGTATTTGAACAATGTAATCGCGCTCCATTTCTTCCATTGTCTTTGCTCGTCCTTCGAAAGACGCGCGCGTGTTCGGAATGTTATGAATGTGGAAGTTCGGCAGTTTATTGATGGTCTCCCCTTCGCATACCAGCACGCTCCGTTCAATAAGATGCTCCAGCTCCCGGACATTTCCAGGCCAGTGATATGACATAAACCCTATTAATATATTACTGGAAATATTCCTCACCGGCTTTCTATACTTCTTTGCATACAGATCGATAAAATGCGCCGTAAGAGCCGGAATGTCCTCTCTTCTCTCCCTTAGTGCAGGAACCAGAATTGGAAATACGTTAAGCCGGAAGTACAGGTCCATACGAAATCTTCCATTGGCAATTTCCTTTTCGAGGTTCCTGTTGGTAGCGGCAATGATTCGCACATCAACTTTAATCGGCTTGTTACTGCCCAGTCGCTCCACCTCCCGCTCTTGCAGAACACGGAGAAATCGGGACTGGACGTCCAGTGGCATCTCGCCTATCTCATCAAGAAAAATAGTTCCTCCCTGCGCCTGCTCGAACTTTCCGATCCGCTTTTCTACGGCTCCTGTAAATGCGCCTCGTTCGTGGCCAAAGAGAATGGACTCAACAAGAGTCGGCGGGAGCGCTGCACAGTTTACTCTTGTTAACGGCATATGGCTTCTGGATGAATGTTCATGAATACCGGAAGCGATACGCTCCTTTCCGGTACCATTTTCTCCCAGGATGAGCACCGATGCATCAACGGGGGCCGCTATCCGGACAAGTTTCATTACATCTTGCAAAGCCAGACTGCTTCCAATGATGTCGTCGCCGGCAACGTCTTTTACAAGCATCGGTTCCGGATGCCTGCTTGAATCGATCAGTATTTTCTCTTTCATCGTGGTAACACCATTTGTGGTCGGCTACTGGATATTCGTCACGTCAAAACCGACGTAATATTCATAAACGGCTGCACGTAAAGGGGTGAAATTCGTCTGGAAACAGGGGTAGAAATGTCCTGATTCGATATATATAGATGTCTGAAAACGGAAAGTCACGATTGCATCGGGGAACTATGGAAACATATCGGGTTTGATTGCAATAATGCGTTTTCAGGTACGGGGAGGCATTTCTAAATTGCTTAAATTTAGCTGAACCTTAAGCCGTTTAATTTGAAATGAAGTGGACTCTGAATAAATATGAAGTCGTACACCTTATTATTATAATGTTATTGCTCCGGTCCTGTCTGCTGTGCGCGCAAACAGTGCCGGTCTATTTCAAACACATTTCTTATCGCGACGGCCTGGTCCAGAGTCCGATCTCAGCATTTCTACAGGACGATCAGGGGTTCATTTGGTTTGGCAATCTGAAAGGCCTTACACGTTATGATGGTTACGAGTTCAAAACATTTGTACACCGCACTAAAGATACCACCAGCATCAGCAATGATCGCGTTAACGCTGTTTTTATGGACAGCGAAAAAAACATCTGGATTGCAACCGCGAATGGACTGAATCGTTTCAATCGTGACCTTGAAACATTTGAATCGTTTGATATCAGGAAGGTAAAAGGCGGAAGAAACTACATTTCATGTATCGCCGAAGATGGTCAGAAAAATCTGTGGGTGGGTACCTTCGCAGGCCTTAAGAAACTAAATAAAGTCACGAAAACTCTTGAAGATGCCTCGTTAACGGAGAAAATCCCAGTAAACGAAGCAGCAATATATTCCTTACTTATAGATAAAGAGAAAAAACTGTGGGTTGGCACCAGAACCGGGCTGAATAAGTTCGATCCGGCTTCGAGAAAAATTCTCGACATACCCGGCACTATCCAGGCGAGCATGCTGCATCAGGCAACAAAAGTTGTTGTCATCCGGCAAACAGCCAACGACGACCTGTGGTTCGGCACCGAAACTTCGGGTGTCTTCCGGTTCAACACAGTGAGTGGTCAAATACAAACATACAGATTCAAAGAAAACTGCCCCAATTGTATATCATCCGATTGGATCCGTGATATCCTGATCTATGACACCCAAACATTGTGGTTTGCAACACAGAACGGCATCAGTCAGTTGAATACCACAACAAATGTATTTACTAACTATTTACACGACGTAACAAACACAAATACACTCAGCGATAATGCGGTCCGATGCCTCATGAAGGATAGGGCGTCTTGTGTGTGGGTAGGTACATTCCCGGGTGGCATTGATTTCTTTTACCAGGGCAATTCAAACTTCAGCAATATCGGCGAAGCAATCGGTGCAAAAGGATTATTGCATCCGCTGGTAAACGCGCTGGTGGAAGATGCCGATGGTAGTCTATGGGTCGGCACGTCCAATGGCGGACTGAGCCATATTGATAGAAAATCGAATTCTTTTATTCATTATTCAGTAAAGTCACCTCGCTCTGGAAGGATCATCAATGGCGTAAAATCACTTGCTGACGATGGCACGAGTCTATGGATCGGCACGCTTGAAGGACTAAGCCTTCTAGAAAAATCGTCCGGAAAAATCACACACTTCAACATCCCCATCCGCGAGGGAAGACTCGGCGAAAAAATAATCACAACGATTTTGCCTGATAGTGGCGGCGTATGGATTGGAACAAACGGAGGCGGTTTCAAATTTTTTCGCAACGGGCAAACACTTCATTCGCACCTGAATGAAGGTGGGGCTGAATCCCTCGCCGATAACTTTGTAACTGCGCTCATAAAAGACTCATTAGGCAACATCCTGGTAGGAACACAGAATGGGATATCCTATTACGATAATCACCAAAAAAAATTTACGAATCTATACAGAAGGAGTGAAGATAGTCAAAACCAGCTAAGCCATAATCACATAACGGACTTCTTCGTCGATTCCAAACAAAGGATGTGGGTTGGTACAGAAAATGGTCTGAATTACTTCGATTTAAAATCAAAACAATTCTATCCGATCACGGATCTGTTGGGGCTCGCCGATAATTTCATCCGCGCGATAACAGAAGACAAAGATCAGAACCTGTGGTTCAGCACAGACCAGGGTATTATAAAATTGTCGTTCCGAAAATTCAGCACTCCATTTAACCCGGCCGATTTTTACATTACAAACTACAAAATATCCGACGGGTTATCCAGCAACCAGTTTTCTAATGCGTGTGGTTTGTCGCTACGAACAAACGAACTGGCATTTGGCGGGATGAACGGATTGTCTGTTTTTTATCCTGATCGAATACTGGCAAATACAAACGCCGCCACGATCGTACTGACCGAAATATTGATAAACAATAAACGTATTCCTATCGCAAGCGAATCTCCGATAGCAAAATCACCAACACGGGTCGACAAAATCACGCTAAACTATGACCAGGGTCTCGTAAGCTTTAAGTTCGCTGCACTGAATTATATCAATCCGGAAAAGAGTCAATACGCTATCAAACTGGTCGGGTTACGTGGTGATGACGAGTGGCAGCAGATTGGGAATCAAAGACTCGTTAATTTTACAAACCTCCAACCGGGAAACTATACCTTTCAGATCAAAGCCTCGAATGACGGCCAACACTGGGGTAACGAAATAAGAGAAGTAAAATTAATCGTACTACCTCCGTGGTGGAGAACCTGGTGGGCCTATGCATTTTATATTTTACTGACCATAGGTCTTGCAACGGTAGCTTTGGGCTTTATGGAGTATCGCCGGCGAATGCGCGCCAATTTACAGATGGAGCATCTTCAGAATGAACGTCAACAAGAGTTGTATCAAATGAAGATGAATTTCTTTACCAATATCTCGCATGAGATCCGCACACCACTTACCCTCATCCTTGGACCAGTCGAAAAGCTGATGGATAGTTATTCCAGCGATATTTTCGCCAGTAAACAACTTCACCTGATCAAAAATAACGCTTCGCGCCTGATGAAGCTCGTTACAGAGCTGATGGACTTCCGGAAAGCAGAAGAGGGCTATATGAACCTTTATGTATCGGAACGCGACATCATTCCTTTTTGCAGGAAGATGTTTGACTACTTCGAGGGGCTTGCCGCCGACAAAGGCATTACGTATGAATTTATAAGCACGGAAGAGCCGATACTGATTTACTTCGATGCCAACCAACTGGAAAAGGTGATCTTCAATCTTCTTTCAAATGCATTTAAATTCACTCCGGATAATCGAAAGATTACTTTTCGGATTGAATGCCACGATGAATGGGTTGATATCCATATTACCGATAATGGTAAAGGCATTCCCGAAACCCATCAGAATCAGTTATTCAAAAACTTCTTCCAGGTCGATGACTCAGGAAGACAGAACATCGGCAGCGGCATAGGGCTGGCTCTTTCGAAAACTATTGTGGAGCTCCACGGGGGTGCATTGAATTTTAAGAGCAGCACCTGGACTGCCGAAAAACCCGGTAGTACAACTTTCACGGTGTCACTAAAAAAAGGAAAAGACCATTTCGACCAAACCCAGATTATCGCTGAATCCATCTACCCGGACGATCATCCCGAAGTCGAGTCGCTTCCAGATCCGGTACATCACAATACATTAGAAACGAACTCCGCATCGCAAAAGAAACCTACAATCCTGATAGCAGAAGACAACGACGACGTAAGATCGTTTGTAGCCGATACGTTAAGACCAAAATATGATATAATCGAGTTTGCTAACGGATCGCACGCACTGTCGTCGATGGAGTCCACCATACCCGATCTCATCATCAGCGACATCATGATGCCCGGTAGCGACGGGCTCGCGCTATGTACAACCGTCAAATCCTCGGAGAACACAAATCACATACCGGTCATTCTTCTCACCGCCCGATCATCAGTAGGGCACCAGGTAGAAGGGCTGGCCACGGGTGCCGACGCATACATCTCAAAACCGTTTAATACGAAGATACTCGAGCTTACCGTAAAAAATCTCCTGATGGCCAAGGAGATCATGCGTGAGAAATTCGCACAACAGCTGGTTCTTCAACCTACCAGAACATCGTCGACTTCAAGTTCA
>Ga0247762_1000107_pt1 | contig 35105 bp, 29 predicted proteins | sample UWRJL081202R4_FD_181016 | JGI IMG/M metagenome (GOLD analysis project Ga0247762, IMG submission 181016) | Plant litter microbial communities from Arlington Agricultural Research Station in Wisconsin, United States - UWRJ-L081-202R-4 | ecosystem: Environmental > Terrestrial > Plant litter >...
CCGCAGCATGGGCCTTGCGCGCTCCATACCGGAGATCCGGAATATCGTCGTGAAGACCAATGGTAGCGGCACGCCGGTGCTCATTCAGCACGTGGCGGATGTTCGCCTGGGGTCGGCCATTCGTTACGGCGCGCTTACAGAGGCCGGCTATGGAGAGGTTACCGGCGGCATTGTGATGATGCTGAAGGGTGGCAACTCGTCGGAAGTTATCAGAAATGTAAAGACGCGTATTGCCGAGATCCAGCGTACGCTGCCGGAAGGGCTGGAGATAGACGCTTTCCTCGATCGTACAAAAATGGTAAACAACGCCATCGGCACCGTGGAACATAATTTATTGGAAGGCGCGCTTATCGTGGTATTGGTGCTGGTGCTTTTCCTTGGCAATTTCAGAGCCGGCATCATAGTAGCCTCGGTAATACCGCTGTCGATGTTGTTTGCCGTAACGATGATGAATACGTTCGGCGTAAGCGGAAATCTGATGAGCCTCGGCGCTCTGGACTTCGGGTTGATCATAGATGGCGCGGTGATTATCGTGGAGGCCATACTCCATCACCTGCATACATCGCCACAATATGCATCGGTATCGCGTATATCGCAGAACGAGATGGATAACGAAGTGTCGGGCTCGGCTGTGCGGATGATGAACGCCGCGGTATTCGGGCAGATCATTATCCTGATTGTATACCTGCCTATACTGTCGCTGTCCGGCATAGAAGGTAAGATGTTCAAACCCATGGCGCAGACCGTGGCGTTTGCTATTGGTGGAGCGTTTATCCTCTCCCTTACGTATGTGCCCATGGTGAGCGCATTGTTTATCGGCAAGAAAGTTAGCCACAAGCCTACGCTCTCTGATCGTATCATGACGCGTATCGAAAACGGCTACCAGGCTGTGTTGACAAAGGCACTCACCATACGTAAGACATTGGTTATCGCGGCGTTCACGCTGTTTGCTATTGCCCTGTTTGTGTTCAGCCGTATGGGTGGTGAATTCATCCCCCAGTTGGAAGAGGGTGACTTTGCTGTAGAGACAAGATTGCTGGTAGGCACTAACCTCACAACGACTACGAAGAATATAAACCGCATTGCCGGTACGTTGCAACAGACCTATCCGGAAGTCATCAAAATAGTATCGCGTATCGGATCCTCGGAGATCCCTACCGATCCGATGCCGATAGACGCTGGCGACATGGTGATTGTTTTGAAAGACAAAGCGCAGTGGACAAGCGCAACGTCGTTTACCGAACTGGCCGGTAAGATGGCAATCACAGCCCAGGAGGTTCTGCCGGGCGTTACCACCAGCTTCCAGTACCCGGTACAGATGCGCTTCAACGAGTTGATGACGGGAGCCAAACAGGATGTGGTTTGCAAGATCTTCGGTGAGAACCTCGATACACTTGCCGTTTACGCGGCACGACTTGGGAGCCTGGCACAAACCGTGAAGGGCACAGCCGATTGGTATGTTGAAAAAGTAACGGGTATGCCACAAGTCATTATCGAGTTTAACCGGGCGCAGATCGCCAGCTATGGTCTTAACATCGAAGAGGTAAACCGTACGATTAACGCCGCCTTTGCCGGCGCTGCCGCCGGACAGATCTACGAAGGTGAAAAACGATTCGACCTTGTCGTGCGCGTAGGCCAGGAAGCGCGTAAGAGCGTGGACGACGTTCGCAACCTGCTGATCTCTACACCGGGCGGTGTGCAGATACCGTTATACCAGGTAGCGTCCATTGAAGAAGTGGAAGGCCCTAACCAGATCCAACGTGAGAACGCCCGCCGCCGGATCATCGTAGGCTTTAACGTACGCGGTCGTGATGTACAGTCTATCGTGGAAGAGCTTCAGCGGAAAGTCAATACCAATATCAAATTCCAGCCGGGCTACACACTTACGTATGGCGGCGCATTTGAGAATTTACAGCAGGCCAAAGCACGTTTGAGTGTAGCCGTGCCGGTAGCGCTGCTGCTCATATTCGGTATGCTGTATTTTGCGTTCTCGTCGGTCAGAGAAGGCGCGCTGATCTATACGGCCATACCGTTGGCTGCTATCGGCGGGGTCTTTGCATTAGCATTGCGTGGTATGCCATTCAGTATTTCGGCGGGCGTTGGGTTCATTGCGCTATTCGGCGTGGCCGTGCTGAACGGCATCGTACTGATCTCGGAATTTAACCGTATTAAAAAAGAAGACGGCATTACAGATGCATTGCAAGTGATAATGATCGGCACACGCAATCGCCTGCGTCCGGTGCTTATGACTGCCGCGGTCGCTTCGCTGGGCTTTTTACCCATGGCCCTGAGTAACGGCGCCGGTGCGGAAGTGCAGCGGCCGCTGGCTACCGTTGTTATCGGCGGATTGATCACAGCCACGCTGCTTACTCTGTTTGTATTGCCCGCGCTGTATATATTATTTGAAGGGAAGCCGTCAGCTCGTCCGGGTAAAATCGCAACTATTCTATTATTGCTGATACTGCCTGCCATGGGAGCGTATGCACAACAGCCGCCTCAAGCCACGCCGGTAGATCTGAACCATGCTCTGAGCATTGCTTCTCAACATAATCTGAACGCACAAGCTGTGCGCCTGGAAGAAGCCGCCACCGGCAAACGACAACACACAGCCTTTGAGCCCGCTAAGACGCAGCTGAGTGCAGACTATGGAAAGTTCAATAGCGCCAATACGGACACACGCTTCGGCATATCGCAGGCCTTCAGTTTCCCTACCGTATACAGCCAGCAGCATAAAGCCTTGCAGGCCGCCTTCGCCGCCGCACAGGCACAAACGCAACTGACCGAGCAGGAGCTTCGCGCCAGTGTACGCACGCTGTTCTACGAACACGCCGTGCTTACTGAACGGGCAAGGTTACTACAGTATGTCGACAGCCTGTTCGCATTGTTTGAAGAAAAAGCCAACCTGCGTTACAAACATGGCGAAGCCAACATTCTCGAACAAGCCACAGCCCAAACACAACGACAACAGGTTGCTAATCAAAAAGCGATGCTGGCACACGATGCGGCAATCGTTCTTCAACAGTTCAATGCGCTTCTGCACGACACTCTTATCTATGTACCCAAGGCAGTCGGATCACGGATAGATTTAGCCATTGCCTTAGACACCGCTGCCACCGTAACACACCTACCAGCCGTAACGTTGGCGCGTAATCTTCAGGAAGCAGCCCATCATCAGTGGCGAACCGAACGATCGCGGTTTATGCCTGATCTGATTATCGGATACAATAATCAAAGCCTTGCGGGCACACAGTTTGTAAACGGGCAGGAAGTTACTTACACCACACAGAACCGCTTCAGCTATATGAGCGCCGGCATCGGCATTCCGCTGTTCTTCGGTGCGCAGTCTGCGCGTGTGGCAGCGGCAAAGCTCTCGTGGCAAAAAAGCATTCGTCAGGAAGAGCTCGCGCAGCAGACGGCGCAAGTGGAGCGAAAAACCATACTGCGTGAGCTCTATAAATACAGTCAGAGCCTCCAGTATTATGAAACACAGGCTTTGCCCAATGCCGCACGCATTGCGGAGGCTGCTACCAAACAATTTGAGAACGGCGAGATCGATTATCTGCAGTGGGTCATGCTGATCAATCAAACGATCACCCTGCGCCACGAGCACATCACCGCGCTCGGCAGCTACAACCAGGCCTACATACAGGCACTGAAAGCTTATAACTTATAAAATGTACAGTGTTTATATAGAACAAGTCATGAAAACATTTCTTTATATCATAGTAACTATATTTACCATGGTCTCATGCAGTAATCATGATACCACTACAACCGACGCAAAGGCCGATAGCACAGAAACAACCACCGCCGGCGCCACGGTAAGATTTACAGAGAACCAGGTGCGAAACGCGGGCATTACGGTCGGTACGCCCAAAGAAGAGAGCCTCGGCCAGACACTCACACTCCAGGGCCAGATAGACCTGCCGCCACAAAGCAACGTAAGCCTGAGTTTTCCCCTGGGCGGCTACCTGCGCTCTACCGATATGCTTCCGGGTGTACACGTACGCAAGGGTCAGGTGCTCGGCATCATGGAAGACATGCAATACATACAGCTCCAGCAGGATTACCTTACCGCCCGCTCGGCCTTCACACTAGCACAAACCGAATACAATCGTCAAAAAGAACTGAACGCCAGCAAAGCCGCCAGCGATAAAGTACTACAAACGGCACAAGCCGAAATGGAGAAACAGCACATTCTTACAAATGCTTTGCAACAAAAGCTGGAACTTATAGGCATCAATCCGCAAAACCTCCACGCCGGCAATATTTCCCGTCGCGTAGCGATCACATCTCCCATCGATGGCTATGTTGCAAAAGTGAATGTCAATGTAGGCCGCTATACCACGCCGACAGATGTGCTTTTCGAGCTGGTGGACCCACGCGACATTCACCTGGTGCTTAGTGTTTTCGAGAAAGACCTTGGGTCTCTGGCCATCGGTCAGAAAGTCAGCGCGTATACGAACAACGATCCCGGCAAGAAATATGACGCCGAGATCCTGCTGATCGGCAAGAATCTCGATGCCGATCGCGCCGCCGAAGTGCATTGCCATTTTGAGCATTACGATGCATCGCTGGTACCCGGAATGTTTATGAACGGCGAGATAACCGTTACCGGTCGTAAAGCGCTTACGGTGCCCGAAAGCGCGGTTGTGCGGTGGGAAAATAAGTACTATATTTTTGAGGAGAAGAGCACAGGCACGTTCAGCATGGTTCAGATTCAACCCGGCGTTGGCAGCCAGGGAAAACAAACCTTGCAGACGGGACCGGTAGACACACAGACACGGATCGTCACCGACAATGCCTATGCTCTTCTGATGAAGATAAAAAACTCAGAAGCAGAAGACTAAGAGCATGCAACCGGCCAATAAAAATACCCATCGTTTACCTGACACCAGTAAAGGCCAGCGGACTACACTGATCGGCATGGCCGTTAGCTTCGTGCTGGCGGTAGTGAAAGCCGTTGGCGGTATTCTGGGCAACAGCTATGCGCTTATCGCAGATGCTATCGAGTCCACGGTAGATATTATTACATCAGGATTGTTGTTGGTGGGTCTTCGCTGGTCCGCCAGACCGGCCGATGAAAATCATCCGTATGGTCATGGAAAAGCAGAAGCGTTGGTTGCCATCGGCATTGCCCTGGCGCTTTGCGCGGCGGCGCTGCTCATTGCCATCGAGAGTATACATAATATAGCCGTGCCCCATGCATCGCCAAAGCCGTTTACACTGATCATATTGGTAGTGGTGGTTATCACTAAGGAGCTACTCGCGCGCTATGTTAATAAAACAGGCCGCGAACTTGGCAGCGACGCTGTGAAAGCCGACGCCTTTCATCATCGCAGCGATGCCATTACATCGGCCGCGGCATTTATCGGCATTACCATCGGCCTCATCGGCGGACCAGGTTATGAAATGGCCGATGACTGGGCTGCGTTGTTTGCCGCCGTTATCATCGTGATCAACGCATATAAGATAGCGCGCCCCGCAGCCGGCGAGCTGCTGGACGAAGAATTGGACCCCGGATTGAACCAGTTACTACGGCAAACAGCGGCTACAGTACCCGGCGTTATCAAGGTAGAGAAATGCCATACGCGTAAAATGGGCATCACTGCTCATGCGGATATGCACGTGTGGGTTGAAGAGCAACTCAGCGTCGCGGAGGGTCATCGCATAGCGCATGCTGTGAAGGACCGTATTCGTGAAACCTATCCCCGTTTAGCGGATGTCATGATCCACATCGAGCCCGCGCATAAACCCGGGGAGTTATGACATCACCCGTAAAGATAGTTCCGACTACTACTGACGACCTCCCGTTTATCTATAATCTATTCGACCTCTCGATAGAATACCAGGAACAGAAAGGCTTCCCGGTATGGCGCGGCTATGATAAGAGCTCGTTGCTAAACGATGCACACCATGGCAACCAATATAAGATCATTGTAGATAACGAGATTGCCATGGCATTCAGTGTATGTTATTCCGACACCGTTATCTGGCGGGAGATGGAGAACGGCACATCCGTGTACCTTCACCGTATCGTGGTAAACCCGATATTCAAAGGACAAAAGCTTTTTGGTAAAGTGCTGCGTTGGACTACAGACCATGCCCGTGCTAAAGGCCTATCCTCTATCCGGATGGATACCTGGGACAATAACCCTACGCTGATTGATTACTATCTCTCTTTCGGGTTCAGACTTATCGGTCATTTCGTTACGCCCGATACACCGGAACTGCCGGCACATAATCGTAAGCTTCCGATTGTTTTGATGGAAAAAAAGATTTGATCAGCATTTTTCTGAATTGTATACTAATCCTCGGCTTAGCCGAACATCAGAAGCTCTCACAGGACAATTACATCCCGCTTAGCGCCACTTACTACTACAACACCATTATGCACCTGCATATTGGTTATCGCAAAATCCTGCGGTAGCCCCGTGCTGGAAAATATCCAAAGCTCCTCTCCAGGCGCCTTTCTGTATACACCGTCCCACTGACCCGCCAGCACGTTGCTTCCCGCTGATTTTACATTGAATGTATATAACCCTGCCGGCAAACCCTTCTGATCACTGATCCAGGTAACCGCAGTATCTCGCGATACAAACAACTCGCTGTACGTCAAAGCATAAATATTACGACCATCAGACCCGATGTTATGTAAAGAATGACCTGTCAATACAGGCTTCCAGCCACGCTTATCTTTCGTCGTTGCAAAAGCGCCCTGGTTGGTAGCTATGTACAGCTCCCGCCCGAACTCCATAATTGCATTTACCTGAAGTGTGCTGTTACCGTATTCCATTTGCCACAGCTGTCGGGTGTCGTCATAAGAATACAAACCTACATTCGTTCCGGCGTAGAGTATGCCTGAAACTTCGGCAAACCGCCTTATCGTAAGGTTTTGAAGACCGGCATTGATCCTCTGCCAGCTTTGCCCTTTATCAGCTGAAAAGAACACGCCGCCGCCCTTCGTTCCGAAATAGAGACCACCGTTATGAAAGATAAGCGGACCTGATCCTTCCTCCAGTATTTTTTGCTCTGTCGGTATACTTTGCCACGCGTTCGTACTTGTATCGAAGAAATAAATTCCACCTTCCCGCGTAGCCAGCGCCAGCATGTCACCGGATACAGCAATAGCACCCAGCGAGATATTCACTACAAGCGGAAGGCCCTTACTTTGGTTTTGCCAGGTTAGTCCGTTATCGAAAGAGAAATAAACAATACCGCTGCTACGGGACACCGAATCGCTCTTAAGCGACGCATCGGCCTGCGCCGGAATGTCTTCCGAAACACCAGCGCTTTGCCTGCACTGCATGGTGAAAAAGAATAGGAGGATGGCGAGAACTGACCTTTTGGCTTGCTCTGACATTTTCATTTCAGGATATCGGAATTATCTGATAAATACAACATACCCTGACCAATATAACGAAACAATAAAGCAAAAAACAAATCAATCGAAAAGCAGATACATTCAGCTATTAATTGAGCGCCGGTACTCCAGGGGTGTAAAGCGGGTTTTCTTTTTAAACAGCTTATTGAACGACTGTGGATATTCAAACCCGAACTGATAGGCAATTTCGGCTACCGAAAGATTCGTGATTGTCAACAGTTCTTTCGCTTTCTCTATTACAGCATCCTGAATGTGCTGCTGCGTGCTCTTGCCGGTGAGACTGCGCAATAAATCGGCAAGGTAGTTGGGCGAGATGTTCAATCGCTCCGAAAAGTATTGTACTCCAGGTAGTCCCTGCGTTTTCTGCCCGCCGTCGAAGTAATCCGCCATCAGGGTTTCAAATTTTGTCAGCACATCGCTGCTTACTTCCTTACGGGTAAGGAACTGCCGGTTGTAAAAACGATTGGAGTAACTCAACAACAGCTCGATATGAGCAACCACCACATCCTGACTGAACGCATCGATTGGCGATTCTATTTCACGCTGCAACATCTGCATCAGTTCAATTACCGTTGTCTCTTCGCGGTCGGACAAATGAAGCGCTTCATTTACTGAATAGTCAAAAAAACCATATTCTTTTATTTTCTTACCTAACGGGTAGCGACGTATAAAATCAGGGTGAAATACCAGGCACCATCCATCGGGTTTATGGTCTTCGCCTATATTGGACACCAGCTGGTTCGGCGCCGTGAATGACATTAGCCCCTCATCGAAGTCATAATATCCCTGGCCGTACCTTACCTTGCCTTTCACATTTCGTTTGATGGACACACAATACATATCCAGTACAATATTTCTGTATCGTTCGTCTGGATTGTAGCGCATATGCTCGAAGCTGAAAACACTCACCAGCGGATGCTGTGGCTTAGGCAGCGACAATATACGGTGCTGCTCGGATATGGAGTGAACGATATGCCTGTGGTTGCTCTTCATACGTAGCTTTCAAAAATACGTATAAGCAGGCAATGTTGCTGCCTGCTTATACATTTGGTTATAACCCAATGCCTGACATGGACCAGGCATCATAGCGATCTCCCGTAATAGTTCCCAGTGGCACAATGGCTTCCAGTTGATTCAATTCGTCGGCCGTAAGCGCGATGGATACTGCAGCGATATTCTGCTCCAGGTACCTGACGCGCTTTGTTCCGGGTATGGACACATGTCCCCTGGCGTGTATCCAGGCAATAGCCAACTGCGAGGGCGTAATACCTTTTTCAGCAGCCATATGCCCTATAGCATGAACCAGTTCGATATTCTTATAGAACTGCTCACCCTGAAACCGTGGCATACTTTTACGGAAGTCGTCCTTATCAAAGTCTTCCGGGGTCTTAATGTCGCCAGTCAGAAAACCACGCCCGAGCGGCGAGTAGGCTACAAGGCCAATCTTCAGCTCTCGCAACGTATCGAGTATTCCCGCTTCTTCAATGCTGCGCTCAAAAATAGAATATTCCGACTGTACGGCGGTAAGGGGATGTATGCTATGCGCGCGTCGGATGGTAGCGCTTGAAGCTTCCGATAAACCAATATATCTCACTTTCCCTTCCTTCACCAGGTCTGCCATAGCACCGACAGTCTCCTCAATCGGCGTGGCGGGATCTACACGGTGCAGATAGTAAAGGTCAATGTAATCCGTATCAAGATGCTTAAGCGAAAGCTCGACGGCTTTTCTCACATAATCTTTTTTACCATTGATCTGCCAGGTCAGCTTCCCGGCATCGTTTATCTCATACCCGAATTTTGTGGCGATCGTATAGCGATCGCGTTTGCCTTTTATAGCCTTCGCAATAAGCCGCTCGTTCAGAAAAGGTCCATACAGGTCTGCCGTATCCAGAAAGTTGCAGCCCAGCTCCAATGCCCGATGTATCGTGTTCAGCGCCTCGGCTTCGTCGGCTTTGCCATAAATATCAGCGCCCGCCAGCGAGGTCATACCCATACACCCAAGCCCAAGCTCAGGAACCGTAAGCCCCTGGTTGCCCAGGCTGATTTTTTTTAACGCACTCATAGTCTTTGCTTTTTTGTACAGCAAAGTTCTGCACGACGCTTCACTGAAAAGTATCCGGATCCCGGCAGGGTGTGTCCAAAGTAAGGAATGTTATTTCCTCTAATTGACGCCCCGGAACTCCTTCGGCGACATCCCCGTCTTCGATTTGAACAGCTTTGTGAAATGCGAAGGATGCTCAAACCCCAGATCGTAGGCTATTCCCCGTATAGGCTGATCGGAGCCTAACAGCAACGACTTGGCTTTGTCGATAAGCTGGAGGTGGATATGCTCCTGCGTGGTCTTACCGGTGTATTTGCTTAACAGATCCGACAAATAGCTCGGCGAGAGGTTCAGCCGTGACGCAAAGTATTTTACATCAGGCAATCCTGTATTGACCAGCGACTCCTGCGCGAAATACTCCAGCAGCAGCATATCGAACTTCTGAACCAGGTCGTTATTGACTTTAGCGCGGGTGATAAACTGACGGTCATAAAAACGACTGCAATAATTAAGCAGCAGTTGGATGTTATCAACGATCAGGTTACCGGTATGTTTGTCTACATTCTGGGAATATTCTTTTTCGATACGTTTCAGACAATCCTGCAGCATGAGCTTTTCATCTTCAGATATGTGTAAAGCTTCGCTCACATCGTACGAAAAGAATGAGTACTGATGTATCTTCCTGCCTAACTCGGTAGCGTGAATCAGGTCGGGGTGAAAGAACAGCGCCCAGCCTTCGTTAACCTGCATATCAGGACTGGAGCTGATAACCTGGTTGGGTGCTGTAAACATCAGCGTACCCTCGTTAAAATCATAATACGATTTGCCGTACTTCAATGTGCCCTCAAATCGTTTACACCCCACGTTGTAGAAGGCTGTAGAGTAATGCACTACGCCTTCGGGCCTGTTCCGCTTAGCCCTTGCCAGGTCGATCACCGTCACAAGCGGATGCTTTGGTTTGGGATAGGTGTAGTAATCGTGTATTTCGCTGATGGAATTCAGATGTATGATCTTATCAGGCATAGACTCAAAAATTATCGTGCTGCAAATTCAATTCCGGTAAGCTGCTCGCTCAACGTCCAAAGCTTTGCTGCGGCATCGGCATCAATCGCGTAAGGTAAAACACCGGCCAGCCCTGAAGAGTTCTTTATACGTTCGGCATCACCGGCTTGTATATTCATGATACCGGCTATATCGCAATTGGCGCAATATTGTCCGCCCTTATTTCTCAGCAGCGGGCTGGTGGCGCACCAGACTGTGGTGGCAGCACCTTGTTCGATTGTCTTGAGCGGATTTGACGGATCGTTTACTGGTACATTACCTGAGCTTACAACTCCCATAGCCTTCATATCTTCTTCCGTAAGATATTTCGATAGATTGGTACCGAGTATGCGGCCCGGATGCAGCGAGAAGGCCTGCACGCCGGCAGCCTGACCACGACGGTTAAGCTCGAGAGCAAACAGGATATTGGCCGTTTTAGATTGGCCATAGGCAAGCCACTTATTGTACTCCAGGCGCTCGAAGTTTGGGTCATCCAGTAACATGGGAGAGAATCTGTGTCCTAACGAAGATACCGAGATAACTCTTGCGCCATGGGCCTTTTGCAACGCAGGCCACAGCCGGGCTGTAAGTTGAAAATGGCCCAGGTGATTGGTCGCAAATTGAGATTCGTAACCGCGGCTGTCACGTTGCAGTGGGGTGGCCATTATACCGGCGTTGTTGATAAGGATATGCAAGGGGCGGCCTGAGGCCAGGAATTTCTGCGCGAGTCTGTCTATCGACATGGGATCCATCAGATCCATCTCTTCTACCTCCAGCCTGTCGGCAAAATCATTGAACATGTCGCGTTTAACAAGACTGCGCATGGGTACGATAACGGTTGCCCCGGCGGCGTGCAGCACCCGTACGGTTTCGAAACCAATGCCGGAGTAGCCGCCGGTTATGAGGGCCACCTTACCGGTAAGATCGGTGCCTTTGATCACCTCCTCGGCAGTAGAGAAGGCATTAAAACCAGAATTTATCGGATATTGACGATTATCTGTGGACGTATTTTGTGTTGTCATGTTGTTCAAATTGAAGTTAACTATCTTTTGGATGACCCGTATTAATCGCGCATGATTTTAAGAAAATCAGCTTCGTCGTTTTTTAATTTAGCATCTATGTAAAATTGCGCATCATCACCTGCTACGTAACGAAGTTTGATCTGATTATCCGTTGCAGCCTGATAAAGGGTATTGGCTACATCGTCAGCGGTTGCCTTCTGAAGATGGGCCGTGCGCTGGGCATAGCGGCTGAGCATGCTGGTGAACTCAGGAGTGTATACATCGATGCTGTTTTGAATAAGCACCATACCGTTGCGGAAGTTGGTTGCTACACTTCCCGGCTCTACTATTTTGACGGCAATGTTCAGAAACGCAAGCTCGTGCGACAGAGCCTCTGAAAAACCTTCTACTGCAAACTTCGAGCTGTTGTACAAAGTGGCAAACTTGCTTGCCGTAACCCCGCCAAAGGAAGAGATGTTAATGATGGTTCCGTTTTGCCTTGCCCGCATGTGTGGCAACACCGCCTGCGTCATTTGCATAAGGCCAAATACATTAACAGCATATTGTTTTTGGATCTGCTCAGCTGTAGCCGATTCGAAAACTCCCATAAGGCCGTAGCCAGCACTGTTGATCAACACATCGATCTGGCCAAAAGAATCGACACAGGTGTCTACCGACTTTTGAATCGATCCGATATCCTCTACATCAAGCCGGGTAACCAGCATGCGCTCAAGATCCGTGAATTGCTGCTCCCTTTCGGGCGAGCGCATGGCAGCGACTACGTTCCAGCCCTTTTCATGAAATAATCTGGCGGCAGCGCGCCCAATGCCGGACGATGCTCCCGTAATAAAAACTGTTTTAGTCATGGCAGTTTGTGTTTGTTACGGAAGCAAAGGTCGGGCAGGCAGATTGCCCGGAATTATACTTTTTCAGGAAGTGCTTATACTTTTGGGGCTTACCAAGTTACACCTGCCTACCGCTTTCGCAGTACTCCTTTTTAGGTATTCTAAAGCACTCTTTTTTTTTGCATTTTAAACGCGGAATGATGACCTACAACGTTTACTTAAATACAAATGCAAAACAGCCCTTCGCCTGACAACGTCGAAATCGAATCTCCTATCAAACCTGACATCGAACTTTACAGCGACGAATTGCAGGATATGGTTAGCCGAATGCCGCCATGGATAACGAGGTGGGGCACAACTTTGATTGCTGTAACATTCGCGATCACATTAATATTGGCCTGGTTTATAAAATACCCCGACATCATAACTGGCACGGTCGTCCTGACAACAAGCCCATTACCGGTAACCATCGTAAGTCATGTCAGCGGGAATATCGTCTTATTGAAGGATGACAAAGTTTATGTACACAAAGATGAGCTGCTCGGATACATCTCTTCTCCGACAAACGTTACTCACCTTCTCCAGATAGAAAAAACACTAAACGATGAAAATGATCTCCTTACAAAAGAAAAGTACGAACTCGGCGAATTGCAACCATATTACTCAAAGGTCGTAACCGCTCAGGAAAATTTGCAGATCCTGAATCACGATCAATCGTACACGAAACGTATAGTCAAGTTAAAAGATCAAATTGCATTCCATCGCAGCATCCAAACCGTGCTGAATTCGAAAGTAAAATTGATTGAAAAGTCACTGGCTTTGGCAAACAGTAAATTCCGTCGGGATTCTATTCTACATATAAATCACGTAACGAGCGATCTGAATTTCGAAGATGCACAAAACGCGTTTATTAGCGAACGACAAAAATATATAGACGCGCTCACATCCGCCACGAATAACGAGATCGCCATTAAAAACCTGGAAAGAGAAATTGTAGACCTGGAAAGCCAGTCCTATCAAAACTCAAGTGCGCTGATGCTGAGTCTCACCAGCGCGAAACAGGAAATGCTCTCCCAGATCACTAAATGGAAAAAGGAGCATTTATTTATTTCGGATACCGAAGGAAACATTTCATTCTTCGATTTCTGGACGTCTGGAACCTATGTTGAAGTGGGGAGAAAAATCATGACCATTATTCCGGCAAAAGGAATCATTTACGCACAGGCATCTTTGCCGGTAACAAGATCCGGAAAGGTGAAAAATGGCCAGCGTGTAAATATCCGACTGGACAATTTCCCGGCAGAAGAATTTGGAATGGTCAGAGGTGTCGTTCGTTCAGTGACGAGTATTCCCTCAGACGATCACTTTCTCGTTACTATCGATATAAAAAACCCCATTAAAACAACATACAATCGGGAACTGGAATTGAACCAGCAGTTGCAGGGACACACGGATATCATTACCGAAGACCTGAGACTGCTCGAGAGGATTTTTTATAAATTTCAGGCGATACTGGATACTGGTAAATGATTATTTTACAACATCCATACTGCTGGCCGGCGTAACTTCTTCGGTATAAAACACGGCATTGTAAGGCCCTGTACTGCTTTTAAGCAGGGAAAAATATCTTTTGAAAGGCACAGTCTCAGAATAAGTTGACGGTGTTGGCTCTACCTTATGAATTCCAAAACCCGCACTGGTGTAATTCTGCATAGCGCCAAACTTATACTGATGATTGATCGACAATATACCTGGCTGTAACTCCGGGGGCAGGTCAGCTTGCAAATAGCATGCGAGCGTTTTCCCATAACGGAAGGGCAGTAACCTGTTGTGGATATTCCCACCAAGCAATACAGTAATGGCCTGTGGTCGCTGAATAATAGCTTTTTTAACCAACGTATACATTCCACTGTCAGGCGAAGATACGTTGGCATCGGGATCGACATCGAAGAAAAACAGCTTCACATAAGGATTACCCGTATATGCGGCAATAAGGTCAAACCACTCCTTACTATTACGGCCATCTTTAAAACCTTCACGGAAAAAGAATGATCGTTTCAATGAACTGACAGATGGCGATGAAATAAATTCACCCATTTGGGTATGCGGGATTTCAAGACCAAGATTAACGGTCCTCCCGGACTTTAACAACTGTCGTAGCACGTAGGAAACAAACCTGGCAGGCTCCTGTGTGCCGTGCATTTCGCCAACCATAATTATCCGATGTGAGCCAAGAATATCAACCAACTTCTGGTTGAGTGTTGTGTCAGCCGGATTTATTTCAATAGCATTGGCCTTCAATACATCTTGAAGAGATTGTGCGCTAACGACAACAGAATATAATACAAACGAAAATACTGCAATCCAGGCCCGCTTACTCCCACTCGCCTTCGTAAGGATTATACCTGCACTTCGCAGGTTTTGAATAAGGATCATATCCATTTTGTATAAATGCACGACAGTCAACACAAATATACCTATACTCACAGTCTTTGCATACCGACACCTCGTCTTTCTTTATTTTGGGATAAACCCAAAACGACGGCTCCGACAATGCATCTTTGAGGTCAACTGTATTAATGTTACCAAACCGTTGCTTCATAGACGGACAATTGCCTATATCTCCGTACTTATCCACCGACAATTTACAATTAAGACAGCTATTGAAGTTATGTGCTTCTGTAAAGTGTTGCAGATTCACGTTAAAGTTATGCTCACTGATATTACCACAGTCATTTTCGCTACCAAAAGAGGCCGTTGAATAAATAGCTTTGACTACGTGACGGGAAGCTTCTTTATTAAAGACCACTACATCATCAAACGGACTGGAAAAGAAATACACATTTTTCAACCGATAATGATGAAAGAGCTTATCCGTAAGACGATCCTTTTTATATTGAATGGCATCGTACTGCAGGGCAAGTTCTATAAATCGAATATCAGAGTCTGTAAAAGAATTGACAATGTCATTAATATAAGACACATCAACCACCGAGAAAAATCTGATTTGAACTCCGGAACAACCAAGTTCATTCAACTGTGCCACGAGACTCTTTATCGGATACGCCAGCTCGTCCTGAATATCGATAATGCAATTTGAAATCTTTCCTGCATAATCGTAGGTTAAACTAATGGGCGGAAATAACTCCGGATTATCGGTGTAATGCCCCCAATCGTCCTGTTCAAGAACCCTGGCCAGCTCAAGAATATCAGCATCTTCCTGCAAGAGCGATATTGCGTGGTCTTTTTTGAACAGCGCAGCTACTTCCAGTGGAACTTGCACATATCGCTCTCTGAACACGTCACAGATTATCGCATTCTTTGCCCCCAGTACGGGGATGCAGTTTGCGTGAAGATTAAAATATTTCATCGCGTTTTGTTACACCCAACAGTTTGATGGGAAGGTTAGACATGGGCCTATGGAACGTACGTACTATTTCAGCCCTACCGTTAATACGCTCGCTGAAGTAGGTAGGTGGCAGCTCCGTAATGGGCGATTCGTCCCATTCCATGAAAATCAACGGGATCTTATCTCCGTTCTCAAATGTTTTCCAATCTAATTGCATGTTGTAAGCTTTTCCGCGATGCGCTTCTCGATATAATAATTACAAGGAACTGACACCATACCAAATTGTCCGACGGGGTTTACCTCGAGGAAAACAAACTGACCGGACTTGCTTCGAATGATATCAAAAGAACCTGTGTTAATTCCCGCCTTATTCATAAACCGAATGAGCTTCATCCGAACATCATCCGGGAGATTAAATGGCACCCGGCGGTTAGGGTGCGCACGATCATATTTCCGGAAATCGATCACAGTTTTCTGATTCTTTTGAGAAAAGATCGCCATGCTATACTCCTCCTCACCCAGAAAAAAGGATCTGATCTCGAACTCCTTATCTATATAACCCTGGCATAACGTAGGAGAAAAATTATCCGGCATTCTATCGATAAAATCCATCGACACGGTCTTCGTATAGTTCGCATACAGCACATCCGGATACCGAACAAATGACATGTTGCTCAAAGGTTTAATAATTACCTCACCATGCTTCTCGTAAAATTTCACAAGGTCTGCCTTTGCTGTAATTACTTCCGTCGGCGGTATCCTCAATCCACATTCCAACGCCAGTTGTAGCTGGAACAATTTATTAATAGACGAATTACGAAGACTCCCAATCTGGCAGGCATGGTGCAACATCGGCTCGACAAAATTAAATGCCGTAGATTCCTCAACCCCCTGCGTACTCTTAATCTCCTGAAGTATCCGGTCAAAATAGGATGATTTATGGCTGATGACCGTATTAACATGGCTGAACTCAGGCCTTCGGCGGAACCATACGCTTTTAATGCCCCGTACGGTGCTACCTCCTAATGAGCCCCCACTTAAGGCAGACGTAAACTCAATTTTAAATTCCTGGTTTATAAGTTCCTGTATTGAATTTATACGAACAACAGGCTGATTCATTTTTTTTAACCACATCAGCACGTTATCTGTAGACGGATCAAAAATTTCACTAAATACTATTATCATAGTAGCAATTTATAAACGCCACGACGTATCGTCGTGGCGTTTTTCTTCCGATCAAATATTAACCGTCATTGCGGCAATCGTCGCAACGGTTATCAGAACCACAGCCGGTTTCTTCGTCGTTCGTAGCAGTTCCGATGGCTACGTAACCACCACGCAGTACATGCATTTGTGATGTCGTTACAACGTGGTCAGAGAAATTCTCGATGAGGTTCTTCAGCGATTTTTTTTCATTCTTCTTTTCCATAATGTTTCTAGTATTTAATAACACCTACTCATTCGCTTTTCGGTCTCCGCGGATGTTGATCTTTGTTCAACCTCAATGCAATCTATAATACTGGGGTCTATTGGGAATAGACGGGCTCTTTGCGATTTGCATCTTTATAACTTTTATACAACGTACAACCATAAGATTACACGCATCAATGACGGCGACGAGACATACCGGATATATCATCCAGATCCCTGTCACGTTTACCTCCGATATAGAAATAGAATTCTTCTTCGTAATAATACGTGCGACGAAGTTTACTATACTTTATCCTGGCGCCAAGCTCTTTCATCTCACCCAGATTTCTCAAAAGCATTGCTCTGTTCAGGCCGATCTTTTCAGCGAATTCAACACTGTCGCCTGTAGAGCCACGCCGGATCAGATCATGCATCTGCCTCAACCGACCAATGTATTTTATCAAGCTCATATCGAAATGCAGTATTTCTAGCTACCTAGTTCTAGCTGATTCTTTATTAACTCAAAGTATTTTCCACCGGATTTAATAAGCTCACTATGGCTACCAATCTCGACGATCTCTCCCCTTTCAAGCACAATGATCTGATCCGCATTTTTTACGGTACTCAGCCTGTGAGCAATAATCAACACGGTTCTATTCCTGAAAAATGAGTCCATACTCGCCATTATTGCCCTCTCATTATTAGCATCCAGCGACGAAGTGGCTTCATCAAAAAAAAGGAAATCGGGGTCTTTGTACACAGCACGCGCAATAAGTAATCTTTGTTTTTGTCCCTGACTAAGACCTACGCCATTTGCTCCAACTACTGTGTTATACCCCAATGGAAGCGATTCAATGAATTCCTGAACAGACGCAATTTTTACAGCATTCAATAATTTCTCAACGTCGACTCTTTCGGAAGACAGCGCAATGTTGTTTGCGATGGTGTCGTTAAAAATAAAGCCATCCTGCAACACCGCACCGCATTGCTTTCTCCATGTAGTGCTTCGCTCCGATTCCAGATCGCGCCCGCCAAGTATAATTTTACCCGAAGTAGGACTATAAAACTTCAGCAATAATTTTAGAAGCGTTGTCTTTCCACTCCCGCTCGTTCCCACAATAGCCGTAACCTTTCCCACAGGAATTGTGAAACTGATATCATTGAGCACTTTTGGCGACCGGCCACCTTCATAGTGAAACGTCACGTGATCAAACACAATTACCTGCCCTTTATGAGGAATCAAGCTTAGCGGATTCGAAGTATCATCTTCATTTTGCAGACTCCTGACTTCCCGGATACGTTCGAGACTGATCTTTGCATCCTGCCATTCACGCAGCACAACTACAAAATCATTTATAGGGCCGTTCAATGCTCCAATAATATACTGGACAGCAAGCATCATTCCCAGCGTCATATCACCATGTATTACCGCCAACGCGCTCATGAATGTGACTATGATATTTTTCAGCTCAGTCATAAATAAGTGACCAGCATCCTGATATTGCTGTATTTTAGTGCTAAGTATACTAAGGCGAAACATTTTTGCCTGAATACGCTCCCACTCCCAACGCTTCTGAGTCTCGCAGTTATTCAACTTAATTTCCGACATCCCAGATATAAGCTGTATAAGATTACTTTGATTAACAGCAAGCTGCCCGAAACGCTTGTGATCAACCTCGGCTCTTTTCTTCATAAAGGCCAACACATAAAATATACTCGCCGCACTGAACACGAAAAACACCAAAAAAATGGCATAACTATAAAACAGTAACACTATGGCAAACACAATAATATTAAAAGCCGACAATACTATACTTAGCGACGAAGAACTTATGAGACGCTGAATACGGGTATGATCTTCAACCCGTTGCAATACATCGCCCACCACTTTAGAATCATAAAAAGACAGGGGTAACCTGAACAGCTTACTCAAAAAATCAGAGATCAGGGAAATATTTATCCGCGTACTGAGATGTAACAAAATCCACCGTCGTATGAATTCGACCGATGTTCGTGCTATGAATAAAGTTATCTGAGCAGCCAGGATCAAATATATAAAATTGATATTTCGTGTGTTGATCCCAACATCAACCACCGACTGTGTTAGAAACGGAATAACCAGTTGAAACGCGGACCCTACCAATAAACCTATAACAAGCTGCGATATGAATTGTCTGTAATTTTTTAGATACGCCAATAATTCGGAGGCGGTTCCCGTAACCTCAACGTCACCGGGCTCCACTTTGGAAAAAAGGGGTGTTGGTTCCAGCAACAACACAAGCCCTGCCCGCTCGCCGGTAACCGTGTGACCCGTTAACCATGCTGATCTAAAATCGCTGTAGGTGCAGGCGACTTTCCCAACTGCCGGATCTGCTATGATTATTTTATCAGACTTGATCTGATAAACAACGACAAAATGCGACTGATTCCAATGGGCTATACAAGGCAATGTTGCCTCTTCAATCAACTTTTCAAAGGGAATTTTTACAGCCAACGTCCTCAGACCGATCGCTTCGGCGGCATCAGAAATCCCCAGGAGCGAAACCCCCTCACGTGACACATGAGATTTCTCCCGTAGCTGCTGTAACGAATAATGCCTGCCATAAAATCTGGCTATCATCCGGAGGCACGTAGGACCGCAGTCCATCTGGTCAAATTGTTTATAGAAAGGAAACTTCATATATGGCAACATCCTGTAATCCGGAAAACGAGGTTACCGGCAAAAGAACTATGTCAAGCCGAACAAAATTCTATATAGTCAAACGCTTCGTATGTGTCATGTGTATTTAACCCACCTAACGCATCGCGTACTATAACGTTTATAAATAATCTGTTATTGCTTCACCTGTTTAACCTTTATCAACCTTAATCAGGATTTTAAGGTACTCGAAAATCGAGTAAGTGCGTGTCGCATATCAATAAATAAAAAGGATTACTCCAAAAGGAGTATTGCCGTAAATCAAGAATAGGATGCTTATAAAAATTCACATTTAATAACAGAGATCGCTAAACAAAAAGCCCCACCTGACTATCAGGCGAGGCTCTTGCACTTATTCAAATAAACCAAAAACTATTTCTACTGATCCCGGAGGGCGTCGACCGGATTGCCGGATGCTGCTCGTATCGATTCGAAGCTTATTGTTAAGAGGGCGATAAGCAGCGCTACAGATCCGGCCATGGCATATAGGGAAACATCCGGCGCAATTCTGTAGGCAAAGCCTTCCAGCCATTGGGTTATACCGTATAACGATAGCGGTACGGCGATGACAAACGCGATGATCACCAGGCGTACGAACTCGCTGCTCATCATAATGACGATCTGCCGTACACTCGCTCCCATTACTTTACGGACGCCTATTTCCCTGAAGCGCTTCTCGGCCATAAAGGTCGATAAGCCATATAAGCCAAGGCAGGATATTACCATGGCGATGATGGTAAACGTATTTATTACTTTGGCCACCTGGCGGTCTTCCGTGTATTGCTTTTGGATGGTCTCGTCAAGGAATGTGTACTCAAAGGGCGTATCGCTGTTTATGGTTTTCCAGGTTTCTTCGATACGGGCAAGGGCTGGCGTAATTTCTCCGGTTTGCAGCTCAGCCAATACGAACGAGGGAGATGGTGTCTCGTCTACATAAAGTATAATGGGAAACATCTTTTCTTTCAGGCTTACCTGGTGATAATCCTCAATAACACCGATTACGTCAAACGAGAATTTCTCTGTCTGCCAATCGGCGTGAAGCTGCTCACCCACTATTTTTTCCGGCGTGAAGCCCAGTTGTCTGGCAGCCTCGCGATTTATGATAATCCGTTTCCAGGAATCGCTGTTGCGTTCCTCGCCAAACTTCCGCCCGGCTATAAGCTTGAGCTTCATAACATCCACATAGTTGGGCTCCACGGAGCTCCGGCGTATCAATACGGCTTTATCCATATTACTACCGGTCGGGTATAAACCGAGGTCGGAGAATATGGGTGTGCCAGGCACAGCGTTGGTAGCGGTAACATTCGTTACAGCAGAAAGCCTGACAAGCGCATCGCGCAGCGCGATATAATGCTCCTGTGCATTGCCCGTGCGTAAAGGCAATACGATCTTCTGAGTAGTGCTGAAGCCCAGGTTCTGATCCTGCATAAAGCGAAGTTGTCTTGATACCATGATCATGCCGCACACCAGCGTAATCGCGATCACGAATTGAAATACAACCAACGCACGCCGCAGGAAGCCACCGACCGATTGCAGCGCAGGGCGCCCCTTCAGTATACCTGCGGGCCGGAATGACGACAGGTAGAAGGCGGGATAGCTGCCCGCGAGGATGCCTGTTATAAAGGCAATGCCGGCAAGAGACACTGCTATAAGTCCAAGATCGGCGGTGGCCAGCGTTATATGTTTGCCGGTAAGCCGATTGAAAGCCGGCAGCACGAGGGGAATCAGTATACAACTTATCAGCAACGCCACGAAAACGATGATAAGCGTTTCGCTAAGAAACTGTCTTATCAGCAAGCCGCGCGGCGCTCCCAGCGTTTTGCGCAGACCTACTTCTACCGCGCGCTGCGCAGCCCTGGCAGTAGAAAGATTCATAAAGTTTATACACGCAATAAGCAGTATAAACGCGGCTATCGAGCATACCACATACAGATATATAATACGCGGCTGCTGATTCTCAGCGGCGGAGTACATGTAGATATCCTGAACAGCTTCCAGGCCGAGACGCTTCTGCATGCCAAGGGCTTTCATATCGTCTGCGCCGTGCTTCTGAAAAACCGTGTTCATTTTAGCGATCACAGCGTTAACATCGGCATCCGGACGCAGCTTTATGTATGAGTTCATAAAGTTCTGACCTGCCCACTCGTCAATCACATCACTGCGCCGCACATACGTGGCCCAGCCATCGCTGGTCATCGATACAAAAAAGTTGGCCTTTACGTGGCTGTTGTTGTTGCTGCGCATAACGCCTGTCACGGTAACGTCTATAGCCGGGCCACCCTGGTTGATGTTTATAACCTTATTCAGCGCAGGTTCATTACCGAAGAGCTTTGCGGCAAGCTCCTCGGTGATCACTACGCTATTTGCCTCGCGCAGCGCGGTTTTAGGATTACCAGCAATAAACTGATACGTGAGTATGTCAAAAATTGAAGAGTCGGCCAGCAGGCCGTCGGATTCATAAAATTGTTTATCCTCGTATCGTATCAGGTTCTGCGACACACCGGGCGGTGCTACGATGCGCGTTACTGTTTCAATTTCGGGTACTTCATCTTTTAATGTCCATGCTATAGGCGCTGATGTTCGGGGCACGGGCTTATAATCATTAAAATTAAAGCCGGTAGTTATACGATAAAGACGATCACCGTCGATGTGATGCCGGTCGTAACGCAGATCGTCCTGAACATAAAGCACCAATATAAGACAGCAGGCGACGCCTACAGCCAGACCTGCGATGTTTATAAATGAGAATATTTTATTCCGCCGCATCTGACGCAGCGCGATGATGATGAAGTTGCGTAACATGGCGTGACAGGTTTTAGAACTGACCTATTAGATACCCGCAGACTGTTAAAAGGTTACAGACAGAACCAATTTCTTACTGAAATCTTCTTGGTAGGGAAGCTTCTTTTCGATTTCTTTAATTATTGTTATCCAAAATCATTATAAAATGAAGATTATCGATAAGCTGGCCTGGATTGAAATCAAGGATCAACGGATCCTCACAACACGCTCCACCGGCAAAGACAAATATTACATTCCCGGTGGCAAACGTGAAGCCGGTGAAACCGATGTACAGGCCCTTACACGAGAGATCCAGGAGGAGCTGAGCGTTACGCTTACACCAGAAACCATTTCTTTCTTAGGTGTATTCGAAGCACAGGCACACGGTCACCCGGAAGGTACCGTCGTAAAAATGACCTGTTACACGGCCGGCTATACCGGCACGTTAGCCCCTGCGGCAGAAATCGAAGAAATGCGCTGGCTTACCAACGCTGACCGGGATAAGATTTCGTTCGTAGACATCCTGATCTTCAATCATCTCGAACAGCACAATCTGCTATGATCATGTTGTGAGATCTTTGGTAAACACGTCCTATTGGCGACCACACCCGCAGGTCATTGCATTACACTTCAAAACTTACATTAGCGCGGCGGATAGGCATCTTTCGAGTACTTTAGAGGCAAGCGACCCCGTATTCTGAATACTTCGTTTCGCCGCTGCGTACACTATACTCCTTTTTGCATGGTACGATACATCGTTCTGCTCCTGTTCATCACGTCGTTTGCCCATGCGCAAAACAACACTAAAATTCCGACCGATAATTTTCCCGATATCCACTCAGCCTGGAGTGCGGACGATTACAGTACGGTATTGAAAACACTTAAAGCGGCGCAGGCCGCTGGCTTAGCGCTGCCCACACTGACCGATCCATATTACAACGGGTTCTTCGCCCGACTTACCTCGGATGACTATCTCAACCGGTTTTCAGATCCCTCTCTTCCACACGCCCAGCGCTTACGGGAGGCACAACCATTCGAACAGGTAATACCGGATATTATAACATTGTACACTAACGCGGGCCTGATCAACGAAACTATCGTGCTTGCATTGTTCACGATGAAAGCTACCACCCGGATTATCGGCACGCTCGAAGACATTGCGTCCTGTGCCGAAAGTACGCAGCGGGAAAAGATGATCACGGAGATGCGAAACAACAACGGCCTGTTCATGGTACTAAACGGCGGTCTCAATCTGCTTAACGAAGGAATCTCTTCCAAACTAGACCTGAAATACCTCATCCCGTTAGCCAACTGGTACAGCACCAATATGCCGCCACTCATGGAGTGGCTTACTCCGGAACATCAGAAGATGTGCCGGGATCTGGTTGCCAGGCTGGCGAAGAAGAAATATTCCGCCGATATCAAGGCGAGCTTGCAGCAAACGCTCGCCGCGCTCGATACCTACAAGCCTAAACCCCGCCTTTCGTTCGCGACAGTTATGGAAGCCAATGAATCGCTTACCGCCCGGTATAAGAACGTTATTCTCGGCCTGGACATAAGCGCGCCGGAGGGTTGGACCGATCTGTCGAAAGAGAGGCTGGCGTTTCAGAAAACACTGGGAGATACGATCATCAGAAAAATGGGCGTATCGCCCGATCAGGTCAATCAGACCACGGTACGACTGCTCAATCTTCAAAAAGCCATCAAACCCAACGGCTTCAGCCCTACGCTGATCGTAAGCATCGAAAACATAGAGTGCACCGGCGTTACCCAGGCCACACCTTACCTGCGACAGGTGCAGACCCTGCTTTCACAAGGCAAGGCTATAGTATACGACTTCGGATTTATGACCACTACGTCTGTCAATAACCGCGACTACGCCATGCTGGACACCCGCATCGGAAATACCAACCTGAAACAAGATTATATGGTTACGGTACTGGAAGGAAAATACGCATTGATCTATATCGCTACCTACATTCAGCCTGACGATGGCGAAGCCCTTCGCGCGTTGGTCGCTAACAGTACGTTTACAAAAAACCAATGAATTGTATGTTGCTGTATAAATACAAAGCGCCTCTTTCGAGGCGCTTTGTTACTTCGGGGGCTTGAAGTAATATTTTGTTTTCAGATCAGGCAGTCGGCGGGGTGAGCGACCAGCCTCCTGTTAGAAAGCTTTTTACGATCAGGTTGTTGCGTGCGCCGTCTTCCAGGGTAAGTATGCCGTTACCTTCTACCAGCCGGCTTTCCAGGGTTATAAAACCCACCCCGGCAGCAACGCCCGCGATTATAAAGCCGGCAAAGGCGCCGCCGATATCGCCGAGCCAGTAACCCAGCCCGGTTATCGCAACAAGGATCGCCATCACATATACAGCGGTCTTTACACGCGTGCCTTTGTGTATTCCGGCGCACGATGTGCAGCGGGGTATTCCCAGCAGTACCTTATTATATTGTACCGACCTGTAAATTACGATATTGGTTTTGCTCTCCACTTTGTAGATCGGGGCGTAGTAAGCGGAGTCACAGCCTTGCGCATGGCCCTGGGTGCAATAACTGCACTTCTTTTCTTCAGGCTCGAAACGCTTGAGCGTGTCATTAAATGTGTACGAAGGAATCATTGTATTGGGCTTGGTTATGGACACCAAGCAACAAAAAGTATATATCGAAAAACTTGCGTTCTGTATTACAAACTGACATGACTTTGATAATGTGTAATTATATCCACAACATAGACACTATACGCCAGCACCGCCCCGAATAGTGCCTGTACAAATAAAAAAACGCCTTCCACGAAGAACGCGCTTCTCCCGGGTCATTACGATATCGAGGAGAGAAACCACAATTGACGGCCGATTTCTTGCGTTTATAAAGATTTTATGCATTTATGCCAGACTCACATGGTGTAAGGTCTGCTCCCTTCCAGGCATTCATATTAAGGCAGATCATTGCGTGAGGCACATCCTCTCAACGAAAAGGAGTAGACGCAACGATGTAATATTTTAGCCCGGCTTGCCGTACTATTAATCTCTATCTTGCCGCGGTTTTTTACGTACTATGTCATATCTCATTATCCTGCTGGCCCTTGTGGTGGCCAACATTATCTATGTTATAGCGTTTTTTGCCGGCTCCATACGGCTTGGCGTGTACGCAAAACATTATTTTCTAGGCATTGGCCGCGCCTTGTTTACGCTGAACATACGCGGTGTCGAAATCAGTGTAGGGCTTTATTTACCTGCATTTTCACACATATATACCGTAATTGACGGGCAAAAGGAACGATTAAAATATCCGTGGGAGTTTCGTGAGCAACCGTTACTTCGGCGGTTAGGCGTTACGCTTTGCGGGCCAGTAGCGCTGATCATTGCCGGCATCCTGACATTTATACTTATTACATATACCCAGGATCAGGTCATTATACCGCGGTCAGAAGTCAACCGATTGGGTATATACCCCTCTGCTACAGCGGAGATAGCGGGTTTTAAGCGAGGTGACCGCATACTGAAGCTCAACGGAGAAGAGTACGAAGACTTCTACGAACTGGTGGAACTGTCTGTGTTGGAGTCCCGCGATACTTACTATACTGTATTACGCGATGGCAAAGAGGTCAACGTAAGCCTGAATGCCTTGCCGGAAGGCTTTACACCAGATCATAATGAGTATTTCATTTCCCTGCTGGCGCCATTCACGATACGTGAGGTTGCCCCCAGTACGCCAGCGGCGGAAGCAGGCCTTGAGTATGGCGACAAAATCACGCATGTAAACGGCGAGCCTATCATCAAATATTATGAAGTACTCGACGCAGTGAACAATGATACCACAGGACGTGTAACCATAACCATAGAGCGTATGATGAACGACAGCATTCATACGTTTAACACCAATCTTACCGCAGACAGTATGATCCCAGGACGTAACCGCATCGGCATTGTACCGAATGAGCTTTACACCACAACGTCCAGACGTAGTACTTTTATAGAAGCTATTATCATCGGTACGCGTACAGCGTTTTTTTCGACTACAAGGAATATAACGGCGTTTTTTCGTTTATTTCTAGGGCAATTATCCATGAAACGCCAGGTAGGCGGCCCTATTGGTATTACGAAGGCCTCCAATGGATATTTTTATTTATACGCCATTGGGACATATACAATGTTCCTTGCATTTGCCAACTTCCTGCCGCTTCCACGCTCAGCATTCTGGGAACTTATTGCGCTGGGATATGAAGCCGCTACCCGGAAGCAACTCCCCTTCAACGTGTTCAAAGTACTGAGGAAAATTGCCTTGGCACTGATCATTGCATGCATCGTATTGTTGTTCTTCTTTGATATCGCCGGCCTGTTCTTTTAGGCAACCAATAATTACCGCATAAATGTTTGCCGCAGCATGTGGAGCATACGCTCGAGCAGCCGCTTATCTTCGGTAATGATCCGGGCTTTGGCCTGCAAATTATTTTTGTAAGGCAACATTTTGCCGTAGCTGGTCTTCATGCCTTGCGGCAATTGTATCCGTACTACAAAGCTATTGTCGCGTACAGGAAAGGGCGATATATTTTCCACGGAGCCATGCAGGAAACCATACTCCTGTGCGGGATAGCTATCAAGCTCTACAATTACTTCCTGACCGGGCCTGAGCTTGCCCATACCGGCCTGGCTTACAATAGCCTCTCCATAGAAACCGGTATTGGCGGGAGCGATATAGAACAACTCCTGGTTTACGGTAACAAACTGATTTTTCTGCAGCGCCGTTATGTATTCCAGTTGTCCGCTCTCTGGAGCTATCACCATGTAGCGGGCTACCCAGGCATCGATCTCGCTGGCAAACTGAAATAACGCCGAGCTGAACTGCTGCTGGTAGTCGCTGGCTTCACGATCAAGCTCGAGTATTTCCCGTCGTTTGGCCTGCTCACCTGATTGGTAGCTCAATATCTGGCTTTCTATGCTGCGGAGAGCGTTGGCTTTGGCGAGCAGCTTGCTCTTTTCGCGGCCCAGCTCCAGGGGGGCAATTACTTTTTCCTGCTCGAGCCTGAGGTTGGTTTGATATTCCGTCTTTTGCAATTCATAGTCTTGAGCAGCGAGCGCGCGCTGGTTAGCCAGCACGCGCAACTGCTCTTCCATGAAACGTAGATCGTTTTGCAAAACCGTTTGCTTCTGCTGATAGAAGCCACCGGCAAATGTTTGCTGCAGGCGTATGTAGCGGTCGTGAAATTCGTAGTATGATCGCTGCAACTCTCCCAATGCGCTCTTGAGCGGCAGTGTGCGACTGGCCAGCACATCCAGCTTGCCATTATTCAGCAATTGCCCGGTCTCTTTTACCCAGGCCTGCAATGACAACACTTCACTGTGTTTTGCGGTGCTTTCCAGGTAGGCCAACACATCGCCTTCGTGCACCGTGGCACCGTTGACAGCTGCTAGCGATACAAGCTTTCCTTCGGCGCGGGCCACAAGCTTTTTAGGCGCGTTAACTGCCAGGACCGATAGCGGCGCCTGTACTATATCCGGATAGAACACGAGCCAGCTTAGCACGAGCAACGCGACCAATACACCCGCTATTACCGTTATGCCATGGCGGATGATCCATAGCGGTTGATGACTTATTATTTCGTTTACCTCTTCGCTCAGCAGCGCGCTGCGTGCCGGTTTTTTAGGCGTCAGGGGCATCGCTATGCTGTCGCCAGACGCCAGGTTCTCTATCGATATATCTTCTTCGCGTTCGTCCATATTATTCACCGAGATCCAGTTGATTCTTTACCAACGTGTAATACTTTCCTTTCAGGTTTACGAGCTCCGCGTGTGTGCCCCGCTCTGCTATTTTGCCTTTATCCAGCAGTATGATCTGGTCGGCATGCTTCACCGTGCTAAGCCTGTGCGCTACTACCACTACCGTCTTGCCTTTGAAGAAGCGCTCGAGATTGGCAATGATCACGCTCTCGTTATTGGCGTCGAGGCTGTTAGTCGCTTCGTCCAGTAATATGTAGTCGGGATTTCTGTATACCGCACGGGCTATAAGTATTCGCTGACGCTGACCCATGCTTATTCCCGTTCCTTCCGCACCGATCTTCGTATTGAAGCCCAGCGGCAAACTGTCGATAAAGTCTTCTATGTTGGCTACGCGTATAGCATAATGGAGGCGATCCATGTCTACACGATCTACGCCTACCGCTATGTTACGGGCGATGGTATCGGAGAAGATGTAGCTGTCCTGCATGACCACGCCACAGTGATTGCGCCACGCCTGATGGCTCAACAACGTAAGCGGCGTCTCGCCAAGCCGGATCTCTCCCTTCTGAGGCTCGTAGAATTTTAGCAGCAGCTTGAGCAGCGTTGTTTTTCCGCTGCCACTTACGCCAACAATGGCGGTTGTTTTACCTGCCGGTACCGACAAGCTTATGTTTTTCAGTACGGGCTCGTTACCCGCACCACGGTAGGTAAACGTTACTTTATTGAAGTTAATACCGGGCAAACCCGTTTGGAGATGCTCACGTTCCCAGGTGATATCGGCAGCAGGATTGTATGTTCCCGATAGATTCTCGTCGTCAGGGTTCGTGAGTCCCTTGCCGCCACTCAGTTGTGTTGTGTAGCGCCGGGGCAACTCTTTCAGGAAATGTTTGTGCTCGGGTTCTTCGTCTTCGGCATGGTGCACTTCGTTGAGACGGTCCATGCTGATACGTGCGTTTTGCCAGCCCTGTACAAAGCTTACCATCTGCTCTACGGGCGCATTGAGCTGCCCGATGATATATTGTACTGCCAGCATTGTACCCAGCGTTATCTCGCCATCGATTACCGCTTTGGCACATAAGAAGGTAATGACGATGTTTTTGCCTTCATTGATAAACAGCGCACCGGATTGCTGCCATTGCTCCAGTGACAGGCTCTTTACGTTAAGCCGGAAGAGCCTGGCCTGTATACGTTCCCAATTCCACCGGACCTGTTTGCCACAACCCTGCAGCTTGATCTCCTGCATGCCCTGGATCATCTGTATTTTAGCTCCCTGCTCTTTCGCGGCAAGGCTGAATCGTTTATAGTCCAGCTGTTTGCGTCGCCCCAGGAATATCATTATCCAAAGTATATAGAGCACGCTGGAGGCCAGAAATACGCCAAAGACCAACCCGTTGTAAAACGCGAGCACTACCGAAAACACCAGCAGGCTGATAAACGAGAACACCGCGCCGAGCGACGTCTTCGTGAGAAACTGCTCGATGCGGTTATGATCGCTCATTCGCTGAAGGATATCACCCGTCTGACGTGTATCGAAATAGCTGGCCGGAAGCTTCATGAGTTTGATCAGGAAGTCGGTGAGTATGGATACATTAATACGTGTACTGATGTGCAGCAGGATCCAGCTCCGGATAAAGTCTACGGTAAGCTTGCCGCAGAACAACGCGATCTGCGCGAACAGCACTACATATACAAAATGTAGGTTGCTGGTTTGGATGCCTGTATCGACTATGCTTTGGGTTAAGAACGGCAGCAACAATTGAAAGCTTGCCGCCACGATAAGGCTGACTCCCAACTGCACGACCAACTGACGGTACTGACCGACATAGCGCATCAGGGTTTGAAGGCCCAGTCCTCGCTGCGCAGTATCGTCGTCGTGTTTCCGGAATGCGGGTGTCGGTTCAAGCAACAGGGCAACGCCGACAGGCTCGCCTTCGATCTTGCTGCTGATCCAATGCTCTTTGAATGTGCGGACATCGAGCGTTACCAGGCCATCCGCGGGATCTGCTATCTCCAGCGCTTCTTCGCGGCGAAACAGCGAACGTTTCTTAACGCGGGTGAGCACCACAAAATGCGCCTGCGACCAATGCAGCACGCAGGGCAGCGACGCCTCTTCTATCAGTTGTTTATAGGTAAACTGTACCGCCAGTGTACGGAAGCCATAGGTTTCTGCAGCTTCGCTTATGCCTAATATGTTTACTCCTTGTTTACCGCTTTGCGTACGTTCGCGCACTTCAGATAACGGCAGGTGTTTGCCATAATGACGGCACACCATGGCCAGGCAGGCAGGACCGCAGTCCATAAGATCTTGCTGAAGTATAACCTGAAACGGCATAGGAAGTGCTTGGTTGAATATAACGATTTTCTATCGATTATACGAGGCCATTTGCGGCTCACCCACCATCAGCCCGGCTTCGGGACTCGTTTCAATTTGTGCGAACAGCTCCGTCAACACAGGGCCGAATTCCAGCAGGTCTTCTGCCGAGTAAGGGTTCTCAAGCTTGCGCCCGTTTATGATTACTGTAGGTGTATTTATTATGTGCGTATCGCGCGCCCACTCACGCTGACGCTCCAGGATAAAATCAACTTCAAAAAACGTCTTTACCGGGTAGAGCGTTCGGAACTTATTGATGTCGGGTGATGCATACCAGGCTTCGAGCATGCGCTCTACTTTTTCGGGGTCGCGTATAAAGCCTTCTGTCGACAGCGCATACTGGAGCATGTGGCGCTGTACGCTGGCTTTACGGCCGTTATTGTTTTGCGGATTGTTGTCCAGGAAACGTATGGTTATTCCGAACGCCCCTTTATGTTTGCTCAACAGCATCTGCAACATGCGGAAAGTCTCTGTACAGGGACCACAGAAGTGGCTGCTTACTACAACAACCTGACATGGCGCATCGGGATTGCCAATAACAAAATCATAGGGCCGCGATGTCGTATTAACAACAGGCTGTGCCAACAGGTTTTGTGTGAATAGCTCGGGGCTGCGATAAAAGCGTTGTAACCTGAGATTATCTGAATCTAATGATTGCCGGTGATTAAGAATCTGCCGCACAAGTATCCATGCAGCGCCGGGTATTATAAAGAAGACCGCCGCTGTTGCAAAGTTTACGATGCCTGTGGGCTGTAGCGATGCACCATAGAGTAATTGAATGATAACGTTACCCCATAGTAACGCCACCACCGCAAGGCAGGAGCGGCACCAGGTGCGCGCTACCTGCCGTTGGTAGTAGAGGGAATATAATGTAACGGGGATTCCTGCAAATATTGCCACGGTTATCAGCGTTTGCGCCGCCTGCGTAAAAGCGGCGGCGCCCACACTGGTAAAGAGTAGCAGGGTAACAACACCGGCAAAATAAGCCAGGCCGGCATCAGAAAGTTTTACTCCGGGCAAAACGGTAGCGGCTTTTGAGCTGAGCACGACGTCGCATCCTGTACTACTGCTCTCTCCACAAAGGCGTTTAGACAGGGTTGATGCCACGCCGAGTTCGCGCAGCACAAGGGAACCGCATACCACCAGGCCGGTAAGATTAACTATAAACAGAATACTGTCGGACATGTTGAGCTGAACCACAGCCAACATGCCCAACAGCACAACGACGGCAGCCGCGAAAGCCCATTTAACGCGGACTGCCTTTTGAGCGTCTTTAATATTTTTCATCGCTTGCGGCATAACCGTGTGCGATGGTTTTTCGGCCAGCACGGCTATTCCGCTCCAGCGGTTCCAAAAATCTTTTACAGTATTCTCTACGATTGCCAGGTCGGTAACGAGCACGAAGTCTTCGCCACCAACAAAGGCCAGGAACGGTGTGGCAATGGTATGCGCCTGCTCTTTATCGAGCTGCGCTACGGTATTTTCTATACCGAGATCGTCCAACAGGCTGGTAACGGCGAGTGCCGACGGGAAGTCGGGATGCGAGAGCAAGCGTTGTCTTACATACGCTTCTTCTGCGGATACACCCAATTGGGAAAGCCAGCGACAAATGGTAACAACGAGAGGGTTCATAGGTTAGTTTAAAGGGTCTTTTTTTATCGGGAGAGGGTCTGTGCAAAATCGATTATAAGTAGCTCCGGTCTTTCGGCCGGAGCTACCGGATGTATTAGCAGAGGTAAGGACAAACCTTGCGGCCGAGCTCTTCACACCATGCAGGGTATCCGCCGCCGGGGCACATGCCGCCTACAATTGCTTTTTGTTCTTTTTTAGTCAGAGTCTTGATAGAGGGGTTCTTTTTTGATTTGGTCATCGTCTTATTATTTAAAACTGTTTGCCTACTCTTTTACCAGGTTTTCGGCATGTCCTGTCTTTGTTGCAACAAAAAGATCTTTATATACGCTAGTACTATTTTACTATGCCTCTAGTACTATTATACTACCCGCTAGTACTATTATACTACGCATTGTAGTAGTATTATACTATGTATTATAACGTGATGTCTATGCGTTTTATATATCACCGTCATATTACATGGCAATGTAACGCGAAGGGTTCAAAAGTGTTACACGATAACAGAATTATTTTCAAGTAATAATAAACGTTACACCATAATATTGCGCGATGTATATCCCCGGTTTCAAGGAGCTATGGCAAATCATCCCAACAACAGAACATCACTAAAATCACTGCCCAACAATACATTCGACCATACTTACGGGGTTACCTGATTGAATACATAAATGTATTAACACGTATACTCAATAACCGATAGCATAACAGACAAACCTGTTGCAGGAATACATCTATATATTAACGATTGTCTTTAAAATCAGTCAACATCCTTTCATCGCAGCATGGTATAATGAAAGGGCTTTCCGTATCGCCCGTAACTTCGTATATTCAGACAAAAATCATCTATGGCTAAAACTTTCAAACCAGCAGGATACAATTCGGTATCACCGTACTTTGTTATAGAAGGCGCGGAAAAGTTCGTCGATCTGCTTAAAGAGCTTTTTCATGCCACGCAGGACAGGACCTTTAAACGTCAGGATGGGAGCATCATGCACACTGAGGTGAAGATAGACGACTCGGTGATCATGATCTCCGAAGCGACAAAAGAGTTCCAGGGCAACACACACATGATGCACGTATATGTACCAAACGTAGACGATGTTTATAAAAAGGCTCTGGCCCTTGGCTGCAAATCATTGGGCGAGCCCGTACAGAAGGAAGGAGATCCTGACAGGCGCGGAGGTTTCGAGGACTTTGCGGGCAACGCGTGGTACGTATCGACGCAGGTCGATCAATAAGCATTTACATGAGTTTATTGCCTCATTAAAAAGCATTAGTATATTTCCCTCATGAAGATCCTGCTTAGCCTTATCGTTGCGGTGGCCCTGCTGTACGTTCTCGTATTGGTCGGGGCATACTTTTGGCAGACATCGCTCATTTTTCACCCCGGCAAATTAACCAAAACGTTCCGGTTCAGCGCCAGTGCTCAGGAAGTGTTTCTCGCCACACGCGATCACGCAACAATAAACGGCCTTTTCTTTCCCGGCGCAGGAAACGATGTGATACTCTACCTGCACGGCAACGCCGGCGACCTCAGCACCTGGCAATACATAGCCTCCGATTTTATTCCCCTTGGGTACAACCTGTTCGTCATAGACTATCGCGGCTATGGCAAAAGCACGGGGACACCATCTGAAAATGGTTTATATGCTGACGCCGATGCCGCTTACGATTATCTTATTGAAAAAGGATTCGCTCCGCAGCAGATCGTTATTTACGGCCGCTCTATCGGCACGGGCGTGGCCACAGACCTGGCAAGCCGCAAGCTCTGCAAGGCACTTGTACTCGAGTCGCCTTACAGCAGCCTCACCGCGCTGGCCAAAGAAAAAGCACCCGCACTTCTTCCTGCGCTTATTTTAAAATATAGGTTTGACAACCTCAGCAAACTCGAAGCTATACGGGGACCTATTATATTCTTCCACGGCACAGCAGACGAGCTGATCCCGGTTACACATACGGAAACGTTGTACGCCAACTATAAAGGCACGAAGAAAAAGTATCTCATAGAGGGCGCCGGACACAACGATACCGGCAGCTTCGAGGCCTATCACGAAGCCCTGAAAAAGTTGCTTGACTAGCACGCAACCGTAGTCCCGAAAAGGGAATAAAAAATACCATGCAAACGTTTGAAATGATCGATTCTGTTAATTAATTTTGTGCTGTGGGAGCCCATAATGCCCAGGCTGTTCGCGAACCGGCCTGTGGTTAAGAGCTACCCGTCTTTCCCGCAAGCAGGCGGATACGACGGGAGTAGTGATTGGCGAGATAGCCAGCCGCAAATAGCTTTTGTTTGTTGAAAAACCCTAAAAATCAATCGACTATGGACTATTACTACGTAAACACGCATTCGCAGAATAACGGTGACCATGAAGTACACAAGGCCGGATGCATTTACTTTCCTAACGGAAACAACATGCCGCTCGGGGTGTTTTCAACATGTTTCGACGCCATCCAGGCAGCACGCTCACACTACAATAAATCAAACGGCTGCGCTATTTGCTGCGCCCTTTGCCACACCCGCTAACAAAGAAGTTTAAAGTACTCTATACCTACCTAACCTAACCTTTAAACCGAACGCAGCGCTCTCCGGCCCTCTCCGGATGCGCTGCGTTTTTTTATCCCGCCATTCCATCCGACACAGATCAGACAACAAAATAATATTCTGTTTATGTATAATTATGGCATTTTTAGCGCGTACCTTTGCTATACCTTTTGGGGCTGTTCCAGGCCCGCAGTTCAGGGTTCCCAGCCCAATCCAAGTGGAAAACCAGTGGAACTTGAGTGGAGAGTGAGTGGAGGATCAGTGGAGAATGATATATATTATACAGGGGTAAT
>Ga0247762_1000108_pt1 | contig 34776 bp, 34 predicted proteins | sample UWRJL081202R4_FD_181016 | JGI IMG/M metagenome (GOLD analysis project Ga0247762, IMG submission 181016) | Plant litter microbial communities from Arlington Agricultural Research Station in Wisconsin, United States - UWRJ-L081-202R-4 | ecosystem: Environmental > Terrestrial > Plant litter >...
TGCTTGCGCAGGGACCTTCGCCCGCCAGCGTATCCCTCCCGCCCGCACCTCTGCTTCCGCAGAGCTTCGGCGTCTTTCAACGTACCGGCACCACTTCCGCTGCGGTCGTCATCGCACCGGATGAGGCCAAAGAGTTCGGGGTAAAGCGTAGCGAGACTGCTGAGTACAACCAGACGGACGGCGGCAAGACCACGCTCACCATAGCAGCTACGGAGATGCAGGACGCGACGGGAGCTTACAGCTACTTCACGCTGCATCGAGGGGAGATGCACCGCTGCGATTCCTCGGCCACGCTGGGCGAAGACTGCGCCCTCGCGCCGGGACATTTGGCGTTCTGGGCGGGCGATACAGCGGTCGATGTGACGGCGACGGGTCTGCAGGGAATCAAACTGTCGGCTCTGCGCGACCTGTTGACGACGCTGCCCAAGCCTAGTGGAACCAAGGGCGCTCTGCCGCTTCTGCCGACACGTCTTCCCAAGCAGGGTCTGGATGTAGAGAGTATTCGTTACGCGGTGGGACCCGCGACGTACGCGAAACTTGGCTTCTCTCTGCCTGCGGATGTGGTGGAGTTCAACAAATCGCCGGAGATTATTACGGCACACTACGCTGGCCGACCGGGAAGTGGAACGCTTGCGGTGATCTTCTATCCGACGCCGCAGATCGCCTCGGATCGCAGTCGCGCGATTGAAGCCGCTTTCCAATCCGAGCCGAACACGGCGGTGCGTCGTGTGAGCACGATGGTGGCGATTGCGACGCACGGCTTCACGCAGGCGCAGGCGACCGCTCTCGTAGGCAAGGTGACAGAGAACGCGCAGGTCACGTGGAACAAGCCTGAGGGCTTTGTCGACAAGGTGCAGCAGACCGCGAGCGTGATGGTGAAGATCTTGGCGTTCGTCGGCATCATGACCTTTGCCGCAGCCATTCTTGGAGTCTTCTTCGGCGGAGCGCGTGCGCTCGTTCGTAAGATGCAAGGAAAGCCGCTCTCTTCGCTCGAAGACATGGAGATCATCCGGCTGGATATCGGTGGAAAACCGAGTACGAAACTCCAGCCCTCTAAACCGCCTATCGAGCCCTAACGACCTTAGATGAGAGTAAGTGAACCTTCCCGAAAAGGCGAAGAAAAGGCAAAACTTGTCGGTCGATTTACGATTCTTCCATTTTTGCAAATGGTTGATTCTAAGGTATTTGAATATGCCTTAGGTTTATCCTTGACATGGGCTTTCCATGAAACATAGTATTTCGCCAGAAAGTTCTGATGGCTTTGCCTCCGTTGGAACTATTCTCCCTGACGAAAAGGCCGCCCGGTTTCCGGGCGGCCTTTTCACGTTTCCAGAGGTCTTCGAAGGCGCTTTCGGGACTCGCGAGCGGGCATAGGATTGCGCGTTTGGTGGAACCGGTAACTTGCCGTTAGAATCGACCTTGCAGGCCGACGTAGCTCAGTTGGTAGAGCAGCTGATTCGTAATCAGCAGGTCAGCGGTTCAAGTCCGCTCGTCGGCTCCAGTCACCCCTTCCGTAGCCTCCGGAACCCATGTTGGTACAAGTTATCCACGCCTTTCTGCGTTTGGCGCTTGCGAAGCCTTGATTGTGCGTGTCTGTGGCCGCATACTCGCACCTAACATGCCTGAAATGCTTGCCCTTGCTGGACTGAATGCGACCTCGCCTGTGACGCGGTTTACCCGTCAGGATCTGGCGCGGATTCTGCGTCTGCCTGCGCGGCAGATTGCGTCGTGGCAGCGCTCCGGCCTGATGCACGTGGCCGATTCCTACACTTTTGAAGATCTGTCGCATCTCCGCCGTCTGCGGGAGATCTGTGCGGCACGTATTTCGCCGCGAAACATTCGCAACTCGGTCTCCGCTATGCAACGGCTGGTAGGCACGCCTAACCCCCTGCGCGAGGCCAGCCCGGTTCCGCGAGGGTCGCGGCTCGTCTTCCGTCACAGTGGCGCTCTGGTGGACCCACAGACGCACCAGTTGGTCTTTGACTTTGAGCTGGCGGGGAAGCTTTCTGCGCAGATGGCGACCCGCAAGCCGGATGCGGAGCACGTCTCTCGCGTCGCACAGCAGGCCCAGGACCTCTTTCTGAAGGCCGTCCAGAAGGAAGAAGACCCCACTACCGTCGCGGAGGCTGCCGAGCTCTACCGGGAGGTTCTGCGGCTTCAGCCGAAGCATGCGGCTTCATCAATTAACCTAGGGACGATTCTGTACAACCAGAGGGAGTTTGAGGAGGCGGAGCAGAGGTATCGCTACGCCACCGAGGTCGATCCCTTCTACGCCCTGGCCTTCTTCGACCTTGGGAACGTCCTGGACGAGCTCCAGCGGCTTCCAGAGGCCATTGTGGCGTACCAGCGGGCCATTGCGCTGGTGCCGGAGTACGCGGACGCCCATTACAACCTCGCCCTGGCTTACGAGCGGCAGGGACAACGCCGGAAAGCCCTGAAATACTGGCAGGCGTATGTGCGGCTCGACCCGGTTGGGCCATGGGCGACGCACGCGCGGACGCAGGCGCGGCGGATCCTGGCTACGGAGAAGTTGAGTATTGTCTGTCGGCGGGGGCAGAAGGCGGGTTAGGGCTTTTCTAGAGGACCAAAGAATCCGGGTGCCCCGTACATCGCGCTTCAGATCACTTCTTTGTCATCCCGTAGCGTAGCGCAGGGATCTGCTGTTTCCGTTTACGGCAAGGGTCGCTCTTCGACCGAAGGATGCGCTTTACGCATACCCATGTCCCAAGAGCGGGACATGGGGAACCCGTTTTGGTGTCCTGACAGATTTGTTTGTGCGCTCCGCGCGATCCCACCCTTTCGCAAGTGCGCGAAAGAATGGGGCACGGGAGAATAAAAGGGCGTGCCGGAAGGCACGCCCTTGGTTGTTCGAAGAGCTTAGGACTGAGGAACCGTCTCCGCCACTGAAGCGGCTGCTTCAGTGGTCTTCTGAGCCGCGGGAGCTTCGACCTTCTTCGGCGGTGAGGGAGCTTCTGCCTTCTTGGTCGGGGCGATGATAGCGTGGAGCGTTGTGCCTTCCATGCGGGGCATGAACTCCACAATCCCGGCGTCGCCGATGTCCATGATGAGGCGGTTGATGATCTTGTAGCCCAGGTCGCGATGCGCCATCTGGCGGCCGCGGAAGCGCAGGGAGGCCTTCACCTTGTCGCCGTCGCCGAGGAACCGGACAGCCATGTTCTTCTTCGTCTGGTAGTCGTGCTCGTCCACGGTGACCGAGAATTTTACTTCCTTAATGACGATGACCTTCTGCTTCTTACGTGCAGCGCGATCGCTCTTGTCTTTTTCGTAGAGATACTTGCCGTAGTCCTGGATGCGACAGACGGGGGGAACGGCATTGGGAGAGATCTCGACGAGATCCAGCCCACGTTCGCGGGCGATCTTCAGAGCGTCGAACGGGGCCATAATGCCCATCTGTTCGCCGTTCTCGTCGATGACGCGAATTTCTCTCGCGCGGATCTTTTCGTTGGTACGGATGAAGCTTTTGATGGCTCGCTTGTCAGTAAACGGTGGAATAATTGCCTCCGCAGATGCAACTCTCTGGTGAAATCATGCGCGAGAAGTTGGATGCTGCGCGCGTTTCATAGGGTCGTCTGCAAGGTAAAGTATATCATTTGCGCGAAAAGCAAAGGGTTTATTGCAGGACAAGATCGTCTAAGAGCCCCAGAATGGGTATAAACCTTCTATGCTGTAGAACGTAGTGTTGCGTCTATCACCAAACCAGGTCGCAGAGCGATCGAACGCAGATCGAATGAAGAGGAACCCCAAGATTATGAAACGCCGCATTCTACTGGTCGATGATGAAGTTGCCGTTTTGCTCACGCTCAAGGCTGTGCTGGAGATCAGTGGATTCGATGTGGATACGGCGACCTCTGCCCGCGAGGGCAAGGCTCGTATCCGCCACCGCGAATATGAGATGGTGATCACCGATATGCGTATGGAAGATGAACGCGCAGGCGAAGACGTCATCGCCGAAGCGCGTAAGGCCTCGTACAAGCCTGCGGTCGCTCTGCTCACGGCGTTTCCTGTAGACGATGTCTCCTGGCAGGATATGGGAGCAGACCAGATGCTGGTGAAGCCAATGCACACACGTGTGCTTCTGCAGCAGCTGGAGGATCTTTTTGTAGCGCGGGAGAGCGAGGTGAGTGGGGTCTCGGTGAAGAAGCCCGCGCCGGTGAAGACGACGGGCAAGTCTGCCGCGAAGCGTTCCGCCACGGTAAAGAAGTCCACGAAGACCGTAGCTAAGAAAACTGTTGCGAAGAAGGTTGTCGCAAAGAAAACTGCTGTCAAGAAGGCTGTTGTTGCCAAGAAGGCAAAGCCTCCTGCGAAGAAGGTTGTGGCAAAGAAGGTTGCGAAGAAGCGGTAGTTCCGCTGACAGGAAATGTGGAGAGGGCTGCCCTGGTGGCTGCCCTTTTTTCCGTTTTTGCGCTCTAAAAAGCAGATCCTTCCGCTACGCTGCGGGGTGACAAAAGAATATGGTGTGTGGGAGGGATATCGTTCCGCTTTGGGGTTCAGGTGAAGAGAATCCCAAAGCGATTCACGCTCTGCGCGAATACCCATACACGCGCGATGAAGCTGCGCATGTATGGGGCACCCGATTGTGGACCTTTACTCTTATGGGTTTCTTACTTTGTCAGCCCGTTGCGTAGCGGAGGGATCTGCTTTTTGTCAGCTGGTGGTGTGGTTCTTGATGTAGTCGCGGAGGCGCTGGTTGATCTCGAGTGATTTCTGCACGCCGTTGTCGAGCATGCGCATCCAGTCGTCGGCGGGCGGTTTCAGCTCAGTCGTGCTGAGGAGATAGCTCGTTTGCACGATGATCTCCAGCGAGTTGCTGAGGTCGTGCGCGAGTTTGCGAATTTCGATGGCGAGATCTTCAGGGATCGTCTCGCTTGTTTCAGCTTCCTTCAACTTGTTCTTCTCAGCCATGGCAGAAACAGTTTCTCCAGTACGGGTCGTTTTCATAGACGGTCTTTGCCGCATAGAAGTTGACACTGCATCGCAGGATACGGGAAGCGGCGTGGCAATGGATAGGCTACATTGACAGTCGGCCTCTGCTTTGAAAGACTGAAAGCTCTGCTGGCGGGAGTTTGGTTTTGCCATGTCCCGGCATCCAGTGCCGAAATGGCGGAATTGGCAGACGCGCGTGGTTCAGGTCCACGTACTCGCAAGGGTGTGGAGGTTCGAGTCCTCTTTTCGGCACCAAGACATTTTAAACGCGCAGCGCCGTATCGGCCTGCGCGTTTCGTCTTTCAGCCAGAAGTCTTAGACTGTGAGAGATATGTCCAGCCATCTCGATCAAATTCTTGACCACACACGTCTGGTCGTAGCGGAACGGAAGCAAGCAGCCAATCTTGCCGAACTGGAGCGTGCTGCGGCGAAGCATACGCCTCGTGGCTTTGCGAAGGCGCTGCTGCTGGCCTCTACCGACGGGGTCGCTGTGATTGCCGAACTGAAAAAGGCTTCGCCTTCAAAGGGAATGATCCGCCCGGACTTTGACGCTGCTCCCCTGGCCACGACGCTTGCGGCTGCGGGCGCTACGTGTCTGTCGGTTCTTACGGACGAAAAGTTCTTTCTGGGATCGCTCGACAATCTGCGCGCGGCTTCGGCGGCGTGCAATATTCCATGCCTGCGCAAAGACTTTATGGTGGATACCTTCCAGGTGCTGGAAGCGCGCGCGAATCATGCGGACGCCATCCTTTTGATCGCGGCGGCGCTGACGGACGGGGAACTGCGGACACTGCGGAACGCGGCACGTTCCATGCATCTGGATGTTTTATGCGAGGTCCACAACGAGGACGAGCTGCATCGCGTGCTCGACCTGGACTGCGAGGCGTTTGGCGTGAACAGCCGCGACTTGAAGACATTCGATGTCTCGCTGGATGTTGCGGAGCGCATGGTGGCGCGGCTTCCAGGCAATGCAGTACGCGTGGCCGAGAGTGGAATTCACACGCCAGCGGATATCGAACGCCTCAAGGCCGTGGGTTATAACGCCTTTCTTGTAGGCGAGAGTCTGATGCGTCAACCGGACCCAGCTGTACCGTTACGCGCGTTGTTGAGTCCGGTCGTAGCGGCCAATTAGTTGTGGTGCGGCGGGTAAAATAGATCTTCATGTGGGTCAAGATCTGTGCCAACACGAACCTCGCGGATGCCCACCTCGCTGCCACTCTGCATGCGGATGCGGTGGGGTTCGTCTTCGCTCCCAGTACGCGGCGGATGACGGCGGCGGAGGTGGGCGCCATTACGCGGCTTCTTCCTGCGGAGCTGGACAAGATCGGCGTTTTTCACTCGCAGGATGCCGAGGAGATTCTCGCGATCGTGCGAGAGGCGGGTCTGACCGGCGTACAGCTTCATCGCGCGTATCTCCCCTCGCTTGTGGTGGAACTGCGCAAAGCTCTTCCGAAAGAAGAGGGGCGCGTCCGTATTCTGCAGGCGGTTCACTGGGACGTCGCGGCGACGGAGAGCGAGAGTGCGACGCAATCGGAGCGGTTTGCGCGTCAGCTTCGAGACATCGTCGAGGACGGTTTGGTCGATGCAATCCTCGTGGACTCTTCTACGAAGAGTGGCAACGGTGGCACGGGAGTTTCGTTCAACTGGAAGCGTGCCGCGCAGGCCTTGGCCGAGACAAAGATCCCCATCGTTATAGCGGGCGGGTTACGGCCCACCAATGTTGCCGAGGCCGTAGAGACGCTCTGCCCCTGGGGTGTAGACGTGGCCAGCGGAGTAGAAGCCGAACCCAGGATCAAAGATCCTGAGAAAGTGCGTCTGTTTCTGGCGAACGCCAAAGCCACGGCGGAAGGAGCGCAGCAGCGCAGGGTCTCCCGCTGCGCTGAAGATTAGCGGGGATCCCGATTCTCGCGCTTTTCCACGCCCTTGTGTTTGCGGACCTTGTCGGCGATCACGCCGCCACCCGCTCCGGCGGCACCGCCGATGAGCGCGCCTTTGCCGCCGCCCAGAACGCCGCCTAAGACGGCTCCGCCTGCTGCAGATCCGCCGACGACCTTTGCCGTGTTGTGATGCGCTTTATCGTGCGCATCTTGCGAGCGCTGGGCCTCGCGGTGACGCCGTTCCTCTGCCGTGTCCTGCGCTGCGATCACAGTAGGGAGAGAGAAAGTCGCCAGAAGAACCAGAGTGGAAATCTTTTTTGTGAATGCCATGATGTGCTCCTCTCGAAGTTGCTTCCTCAGAGATCTGAGCGATTGCGGAATGATGTCTCTGAGACGTCGTGCGAGGAGATTGGATGCCGTGGGAGCCCATGAGGTCGTCTTCAAAATCAAAGGAATCCGGGGCAACCCAGACGCAATCTGCGATAACCGAAGTGGGCTATAAATGGAATTCTGCCGAAACAGGGCAGCTTAGTCTGCTCGCAGGACGCTAATGGGATTGACGGAGGTAGCTTTCCGTAAGGGGACCAGCGATGCGAGAAGAGCGGCCAGGAGCAAAAGAGTCAGGCTCAGACCGATGGCCAAGGGGTCGAACCTGCTGGTTTCATACAGGATGCTGCGGACCCAGCGGGTAGCGACGGCCGCGCCGAGCAGACCCAGAGCGATGCCGCCCAGAACGGAAGAAGAGGCATCCTTCAGGACGAGATGTGCGAGTGTGGCTCGGCTGGAACCAAGCGCAATGCGTATGCCGAACTCCTGTGTTCGCCGTGAGACAGAGTAGGTCAGCACACCGTAGATACCAAGGAGCGCGAGCAACAGGGCAGCGCCTCCAAAGCTGGAAAGGATGGCGGCTTGGAATCTCTCCGTCGCCACGGAGTCATTGAGCTGGGTTGCCAACGAGATCACCGTCGGAATGGAGATGTCGGGATCGATGCTCCAGATGGCCTGACGCATCGCGGGGCCAAGCGTCTGGATACCTTGCGCGCTGCGCACCACGAAGACTGGATTTTCGGGAGGGAAATCCCAGAAGGGCAGATAGAAGACGGCAGCGTTGCGCTTCAGGTCGTTGATGCGTGCGTCGGCGGTTATGCCGATGACGGTGTAGGTGTGTCCCAAAAGTTGAATAGTGCGGCCAAGGGGATTCTCGTTTGGGAAGACGGCTTTGGCGGTCTTGTCGGAGAGGATCAAAACGCGATGATTGCCGCGGTCCTGCTGCGCGAAGTCGCGTCCGGAGAGGAGCGGGATCTCCATGGTCTGGAAGTATCCGGGGCTGATGAAGCGGCGATTTGCCACAGGTTCCTGACCTGCCGGGACAGGATGATCCGGTCGAACCAGGCTGATGGTGCTCATCTCTCCGGTCAGCGGAATCACGCTGGTCAGAGCGACGGATTCCGCGGCGGGCATGGAGTGCAATCGATCGAGGGTTCGATCGATCATCGCGCCGCGCACCAGGCTGCCCGTGTCGGTGCCAAGATTCACGAGCGAAGTTTCCTTTGTCACATATCTGGGTTCGCTCAGATCCGTCCTCGCGAGGGCGACGTGCTGTGCATTGAACTGGCGGTCCTGTGTGAGCAGGTGCGAGAAGCTTCGCGTGATCAGAGCGGTCACGATGAGCAGTGTGACACTACAAGCCACCTCTACGGCAACAAGTATCTTGCGCGAGCGGATGGCCTGCTTATCGCTGGAGAGCCTCGTGGAACTGGACTGCAGTGCATTGCGTGGAAGTACGCGTAGAGAGCGAAGCGCGGGAAGAAGGCCGAATCCCAGCGAGGTCAGGATCGAGAGCGCCAGCGCAAAGAGCAGCATCGGCGTACTCAGGTGGACCTCGTTCAATCGAGGCAGACTGGCGGCGGTCATGAGCAGGAGCTTCTCTACAACGACTGCGAAGGCGACTCCGCCTAAACCACCGGCGAGCCCTAGAAGTAGGTTCTCGATCAGGACGCCCTGCAGCAGGCGCGCGCGTCCCGCGCCAAGTGCGGAGCGCAGCGCGGTCTCAGGATCACGGGCTACGCCACGAGCGATCTGAAGATTGGCCAGGTTGACGCACGCCATGAGCAGAACGCCCAGAACCGCTGCGAGCAGGAGCCAGAGCGGTTTGCGGACGCTGCCAGTGATCTCCTCCGCAAAGGGCTGAACGGTAACGCCAAGGTGGATGGCCAGATGATCCGCTGCCGCCGCAGCTTTCTCGATTCCATCCAACTCGCTCTCTGCCTGCTGGATTGGGACCCCAGGTTGGAGGCGGGCGACGACGAGGAAGTTGAACTCAGTGTCGTTCGCCGTCAGCTCCTGCTGTAACGGGACAAGCGGTTTAAAGATCTCATAGCGTTCCGTCGATCCGTACGTCGCTCCTCCGGGCATCATGGAGACGACCGGAAAGCGGAAGGTCTGCGGAAGAACACCTACGATGGTCTGCGCTTCGTCGCCGACGCGAAGCGTCATACCGAGCACGGATGGATTGCCGTGATACAGGCGTTGCCATGCGCCCCATGTGAGCATGACCTCGCTGTCTTTCCCGCGCTGAGCCTCTTCCGGCAAGAAGGTGCGCCCCAGCAGCGGATTCACGCCCAGCACCGAGAAAAAGTTCGGCGAGACGGCGAGGCCCTCGGTCATCTGGGGATGGTCTGTTCCAGTGGAGATACTGAAGACCGGGGTCTGCATGATGGCGGCATCCTGAACCGAACGCGCGTGGTCTTTGAGATTCAGGTAATGCCGGTAGTTGTCCGGTAGCAGAGGAGAGACGCTCTGCATCTCACGGATGCTTTCGCGCCAGATGACGATCTGGCCTGGGTCGCGGAAGTCGTACGGGTGAAGCAGAACCGCGCTGACCACGCTGAAGACAGCGGTCACGGAGCCGATGCCAAGAGCCAGCGTGAGCATCGCTGTAAATGCAAATCCAGGGGACTTCCTCAGTTGTCGCAGAGCGTAGCGTATGTCCTGCAGCAGCGTCTCGATCCAGGGAAGTTCGCGCTGGACGCGATAGCGTTCTTTCGTCTGCGAGACACCGCCGAAAGCGAGCATGGTTGCGCGTCGCGCCTCCTGTTCGGAGAGGCCAGATCTGAGGTTGTCTTCTATGGCGAAGTTGATGTGAGCGCGTAGCTCTTCGTCGAGATCTTCATTGAGCCTTTCCCTACGAAAGACCGCGGCGCAACGGTTGAGGAAGGACCGAACCAGATCAGACTTTCTCACTCTCATGCAGGACTCCTAGCCTTCAACCGAGGTTGTGAGGAAGCGGGCCATGGTGGTGGCGATGCGCTCCCAGTTCTCGGTTTCCATCTCCATCTGCTTGCGGCCGATTTTGCTGAGGGAGTAGAACTTGGCGCGGCGATTGCTTTCGGAGACGCCCCACTCCGACTTGATCCAACGGCGCTGCTCCAGACGCAGGAGCGCAGGATAAATAGTGCCCTGGTTAAGGCTGAGGGTATCGCCGCTGACCTGTTCAATACGACGCGCGATGCCGTAGCCGTGAAGGGAACCCATGGATTCCAGGGTCTTGAGCACCATGAGATCGAGGGTACCCTGCAAGATATCGGATTTACTTTCTCCCATAAGCACTCCTGTTGCCTCTCAACATATAAGCTGCATCGGGTATAGTCAGAATGTCAACAGGAGATTTTGCGATTGTTTTGAGCCCTGGGTTCTTACTCCGCGAATTTCTCTGGCGAGAGAGTGTGCGTTTCGGAAGTACCAACGTTCACATTGCAGTTTTTGTCTGTCCCAATTGGTGACGGAAGAAAGCTGCTTAGGCCCAGAGCGCCAAGCTTGCTACTTCCCGCTTTCGCAAGCGAAGGAATGGGCCACGCTGCAAATGGGTCACTAGAGAGATTAGGCAAATCTGTACCGTAATAACCCAGATCGCTAATGACGAACGTAAGGTTGGGGTAACGCTTCTCATAGAGAGTCACTGCGTCACCGTCGCCGGGCCCGCTACCGTGCATGAGATGGAAAATGCCGAATAGCATGAGGGCCTTTCGATGCTTTGCGAGGACCTCTCTCTCCATAATCGAAGCGATGCTCGCATCTTGGTTAGCAAATTTGGCAATGTCCTGCGAACTCTTGATCTGAGCCCAGTCAATGGGAGGGTCGGCTGCGAGAACCCGGAGTCGTCTTCCTGGCGGCTGCTTCTGATTGATTGCTCGCACAAGTGGGAAGAATTGCTCAAAAAATCCAGACTCTCCGCACATCGGCTGCGTTGTATTACGCCAGACCTTTTGGACTTCGATGAACGGCACATCTGATGGGATTGCCTGGCGCAGGGACGCTGAAGGACTTCAATCACCGAATTGTGAAAAGTGCCGAAAATCCCGTCTTTGTCGTGCCGAAGTTAGAAAACCCCTCGGCTTTCTTCCCGTTCATCAAGCAAAGTTGTCTGGATAGTAAGAGCAATGGCAACGCCCCTCGATAACTAATAACGCGCACGGTCCAGTGTTTTTCAAAAGGAGTCCTTATGCAACTCGAAATTCCGCCAAAACTCAGAAAGATCAAGAAGGTCAGCGTTATCCTTCGTATCTTGTGCAAGGTACTGTTTGCAATGATTACGATCACGGGCCTTGCCGCAGTTGTCAGCGTGCTCTTCGGAATAGGAGGCATCAGCTATGACGACACGCTCTTTCAGACCGCAGGATTGCCCCTCGGCTCTCGCCTGATAGTGGGTGGAGTGACCGCTATAACCTTCGCCTCCCTGCTCAAATGTATCTATCACCTGCATAAACTCTTCGGAGACTACGCCGACGGAGAGATTTTCACGCGGAGCGCTGTCGGCGAACTCAGCAAATTTGGCGTTTCCTGCCTGCTGTGGGGTGCCATGAAATTCGTCTGGGGGATATCACTTGCACTCTCGGCAAAACCACAACGAACCTTCCATGGCCACGCGGGTTCATTCGTCATCGGAGCTACCCTCATCATCATTGCTTGGTTCATGGACATGGCGGTAGCCCTACGCGAAGAAAACGGACTCACCATCTGATCACGCTACGGAGAAATTCATGCCGATTGTTGTCAATGTAGATGTGATGCTCGCCCGCCGGAAGATGCGATTGAACACGCTAGCCGACCTTGTTGGGATCACTCCGCAAAACCTATCCATACTAAAGACGGGCAAGGCGAGGGCCATACGATTCAGCACTCTGGAACGGCTTTGTGAAGTGCTCGATTGTCAGCCCGGCGATCTCCTTTTTTTTGAACAAAGCGCGGATGTGCCTTAAAAAAGAGAAACAGGCTTCGAGTCCCAGGCCTGGTCGGCTATCCGGAAGTGATCCAGCCACCATTTCAATTAGCCCGAATCCCCAAATGCACTCAGCGAAAATTCTGGATAGGCTCATGGCGGTGATCGCGTACTGGCACGAACAGTCCAGAAGAAAATCCCTCGCCCTCTTCTTCGCGCGCCTTGCGCACCCAACGTGGAAGCGTGTAATCTCTAAATCGATATGAACTTCTTCCGTCCGTTTACGGGATTTACGTACCGCTCTTGGCGCTTCAAGAGCGGCAACGGCGGAGTCAACTCTCTCTAAACGGGCAGGCCTGCAACACTGCACTACCCGCAGAGCGAAAGTTTCAGACACATCCACCGGAGCCGCGACCCAAACCAGGTCGCGGCTCTTGTTTTTGATTGACAGGAGTTACACCGTGCCGGAAACCGTTCTTACCTCTACGACAGAAGTCATGCGCACACTGGGTGCGGGACGCTTTGGCGCCTACGGCGGCCGCTATGTGCCGGAGACGCTGATGGCGGCGCTCCAGGAGCTGGAGCAGGCCTACGCGGAAGCCAAGGAAGACGCGGCATTTCAGGCCGAGCTTGCCGATCTGCTGAAAAACTACTGCGGCCGCCCCACGCCGCTCTACTACGCGAAACGCCTGAGCGAGCAGGCGGGTGGAGCAAAGATCTATCTGAAGCGCGAAGATCTTCTTCACACCGGAGCGCACAAGATCAACAACGCTCTTGGCCAGGGCATGCTGGCGCGCCGTATGGGCAAGCAGCGCATCATTGCCGAGACCGGCGCAGGCCAGCACGGCGTGGCGACGGCGACGGTGTGTGCGCTCTTTGGAATGGACTGCGTGATCTACATGGGCGAAGAAGACATGCGTCGCCAGGAGTTGAATGTGTATCGCATGCGCCTGCTGGGCGCTGAGGTGCGCGGTGTGGCATCGGGTTCGGCCACGCTGAAAGACGCCATCAATGAGGCGATGCGCGACTGGGTCACGAATGTGCGCACAACGTTTTACATCCTCGGTTCGGCGCTTGGGTCGCATCCGTATCCCACGATGGTGCGCGACTTTCACCGCGTGATTTCGATCGAGGCTCGCCGACAGTTTCTGGAGCAGGAGGGCAAGCTTCCCGATGCAGTTGTGGCATGTGTGGGTGGCGGATCGAACGCGATCGGTGCGTTTTACGAGTTCATTCCAGATGAAAATGTGCGCCTGATCGGCGTGGAAGCCGGTGGCCGTGGAACGGCGCTGGGCGAGCATGCCGCACGCTTCAAGGGCGGCCTGCCCGGCGTGTTGCAGGGAACGTACTCTTATGTTCTGCAGAACGATGCGGGGCAGGTGGCCTCGACGCACTCGGTTTCAGCGGGTCTGGACTACGCCAGCGTTGGGCCGGAGCATGCGATGCTGCATGACTCCAAGCGCGCGGAGTACACCTCCGCTACGGATGATGAGGCGTTGAATGCAACGAAGGTGCTTTCGCGGACGGAGGGGATCCTGCCAGCTCTGGAGAGCGCACACGCGGTGGCGGAGGCTTTGAAGCTGGCGCCGACGATGGCAAAGACGGCGTCGATCATGGTGAATCTTTCGGGACGCGGCGATAAAGACATGGGCATCATCTCCCGTGAGCTGGATCTGAAGGGAGCAAAATAACAATGGCCATCTCCTTCAAGAACAAGCCCAGCATCGTCGTTTACCTTACTGTGGGCGATCCCGATCTTGAGACGACCTATGACATTGCCCTGGCTGCGCTGGACAACGGAGCGGAGGTGCTGGAGCTTGGTGTTCCCTTCTCCGATCCACTCGCGGACGGGCCTGTGATCCAACGCGCCAGTGAGCGCGCGGTGGCTCGCGGAACTCGGCTGACCGATGTTCTTACGCTTTCGAAGAGGATCCGAACAGCGCGCCCTGAAGCCGGAATCGTGTTGTTCAGCTACCTGAATCCTGTGGTGCGTGTGGGTCTCACGGAGTTCGCCAGACTGGCGAAGGAGAACGGCGCGGATGGCGTTCTTCTGACGGACATGATCGTGGAGGAAGCAGAGGAGTATCTCGCGGCGATGCATGCCAACGGCCTGCAACCCATCTTTCTGGCTGCACCGACGAGTCCCGATGCGCGGCTGAAGGCGATTGCCGAGAGCTCGCAGGGCTTCGTCTATGCTATTTCCCGCGTGGGCATCACAGGTACGCAGACCTCGGCGTTCACCAGCGAGGCGGAAGATCTCGTCACGCGGCTTCGTCAATTCACGGGAGAGCTTCCCATTGCACTCGGGTTTGGCGTCTCGAATCCTGAGCATGTTGCGGCGATTGCCAGGTTTGCGGATGCCGCCGTCGTCGGCTCTGCCATTGTGAAACTGATTGAAGATACGCCCGCAACCGAAGCCGCGCGTGCGGTGGGCGACTTCATCCGCAAACTCCGCGGCGACGCAGAGTCGCTATGATGGAATCTGCCGGGCGGTGCAGTATGACGGCCCGGCTCAACACCTATTGCAAGGGAAATTGTCACCATGGAAATCGCAGACTGGCGTAAGAAGATCGATGAACTGGACACGCAGATCGTAAAGCTTATCTCTGAACGTGCCGCGGCAGCACAGGAGATCGGCAAACTGAAACAGGGTCAATCCCTGCCTGTGTATGAGCCAGGTCGCGAGAAGATCGTCTTCGAACGGGTGCTCGCAGCAAATCCCGGCCCGCTTCCGGATTCGGAGATGCAACACATTTACGAACGCATCATCGACGTCATGCGTACCCTGCAGCGTCGCGAAGAAAAGCAGAGCTAAGTTTTTATTGACTAAGGACAAACAACAACATGATCGTCGCAATGCAGGACCAGGCCACCGAAGAACATATACAGACGGTGATCGAGCGCATGGTGGAGCTCGGATTCAACGTGCATCGCACCACGGGCGCGACACAGATTATTCTTGCTGGCGTCGGTACACCGGCGCAGTTTGAAGTGGACGAGTTCAAGGTTCTTGGCGGCGTGCAGGATGCGTACCGCATCTCTTCTCCGTACAAGCTTGCGGGCCGCAACTTCCGTCCCGAAGGCACAAAGATCACCTTTCCCAACGGCGTAATCGTCGGTGGAAATGAGGTCGTCGTGATGGCCGGGCCATGCTCGGTGGAGTCGCGCGAGCAGATCCTGCTCTCCGCGCAGCAGGTCAAGGCGGCGGGCGGCAAGTTCCTTCGCGGTGGCGCGTACAAGCCCCGCTCTTCGCCGTACAGCTTCCAAGGCATGGGCATCGAAGGCCTCAAGCTGCTGCGCGAGGTAGGCGATGCGACGGGTCTGCTCGTGATCACCGAGGTCATGGAGATCGCGCAGATCGAGCCGATGCTGGAGTACATCGACTGTTTCCAGGTAGGCGCCCGCAATATGCAGAACTTCAATCTGCTGCGCGAGCTTGGCCATGTGCGCAAGCCGGTCCTGCTGAAGCGCGGCATTGCGGCTACGATTGAAGAGGTCTTGCTTTCGGCGGAGTACATCCTCTCCGGCGGTAACTACGATCTGATCCTCTGCGAGCGTGGCATCCGCACCTTCGAGACTTACACACGGAATACGATGGATGTTTCGGCTGTGCCGGTTCTGAAGAAGCTGACGCATCTTCCCGTCTTTGCCGATCCTTCGCACGGTGTGGGAAAGCGCGAGTTCGTTCCGGCGATGGCGCTTGCTTCGGTAGCGGCGGGAGCGGATGGCCTGCTGATGGAGATGCACCCCAACCCGGACAAAGCGATGAGCGATGGTGCCCAATCTCTGTTTCCGCAGCAGCTGACGGACCTGGTTCATCAACTGGAAAAGCTCGCTCCCATCGTGGGACGTAATGTTAACGGTAAGAAGTAGATCAACAGGTTTTTGAGGAGCAACACATGTCCGAAGTCGTCGAACTGATCACAGAGGATAATCACGAGCTCTCGGGCTACGTGGCGCGCCCCGCAGGTGAAACCAGAGGTGCGCTTGTCGTGGTGCAGGAGATATTTGGTGTTAACGAACACATTCGTGCCGTTACGGACGGCTATGCGCGGGAAGGCTATCTCTCGATTGCGCCCGCGATGTTCGACCGATACGAACGCAACGTGCAGCTCGGCTATGACGCAGCGGGCTGGAAGCATGCGAAGGAGCTTGCGTCGCAGATCAGCTTCGATTTTGCGATAGCAGACGTGCAGGCCGCGATCGATTGGCTGGAATCCGAGACTCCGAACGCGGTTGGCGTCGTCGGCTTCTGCTTTGGTGGAACGGTAGCGTGGCTTGCAGCGTGTCGTCTGCCGAGCGTGCGTGCCGCGGTTGGATACTACGGCGCGGCTGTGCCGAAGTTCATTGACGAAAAGCCGCAGTGCCCTGTCATGCTGCACTATGGTCAGCTGGACGAGCACATCCCGCTTTCGATTGTGAATACGATCGAAGCAAAGCATCCCACAATTCCGCTTTTTACCTATGAGGGTGCGGGCCATGCTTTCAATCGCGACGTCGACCCGACGGCGTATCACTCGGTTGCGGCGCATGAAGCGCGGCAGCGCACGATGCGCTTCTTTCAGCAGCATCTGGCCTTTTAACTCCGTGGACGCAACGCCGCAGATCGAGCGCATCACCCTCATCGGCACCGGTCTGATCGGTGCCTCGGTGGGTCTTGCGTTGCGCGCCACAGGATTTAAAGGAACCATTACGGGCATCGACGCGAGCGGCACGGAGCTTGAAACCGCCGAGAGCATGGGTGCCATTACAACCGCTGCGCGCAATCCCGAGGCGCATGCTGCTGCAATCGCCGATTCGCAGATCGTAGTCCTGGCTGTGCCGGTGCTGGCAATTCTCGATTGGATGGGGCGCATCCAGCCGCATCTCTCAGCCGACGGTCTGGTGACGGACACAGGAAGCACCAAGGCGCAGATTGCCGAACGTGCAGCGTCGCTGTTTCCAAAGCAGTTTCTACCCGGCCATCCCATGGCGGGGAAAGAGTCAGGCGGTGCTGCGCTGGCTGAAGCTACCCTCTTTCAAAATGCACCGTGGATCTTTACGCCTTTGCATGAGACGACACCAATGGAAGCGGTCTGGAGAGGTTTCGTGGAAGGGTTTGGTGCGAAGCTGATCGACATCGATCCCGAGCGCCACGATGAGTTGTGCGCATGGGTCTCTCACCTGCCGCAGATGGTCTCGACGGCGATGACGGCTGTACTGGAAGACCAGATCGGTGACGATGAAGCACTGCGCGCCATCGGCGGACGTGCTCTTCGGGAGATGACGCGACTGGGAGCAAGCCCGTTCAGCATGTGGCGAGATGTTGCGATGACGAACCAGAAGCCGATTGCGGATACGCTGCTGGCACTGGAACAGCGGCTGCAGCATATGCGCGAGAACCTGCGAACGCCGGAGCTGCGCGAAGAGTTTCTGAAGGCGAATCGCTTTCGCGCGCGGAGCTAGTGTCCGCCCATAGCTTCGGGATCGATCTTGGCGGTCTTGGATGGCAGACGCATAATCCACACCAGCGGTGATAGCAGGAGTACGGTGATCGCCAGAACATAGAAAGCGTTCTGGTAGGCGAGCATCGTCGCCTGCTGAATCATCCGTTGATAGACCTGCCCCATCGCGGCCTGTGCCGCGCCAGCGCTTCCACTGGCCATTGCCTGGAAGCGGGCCACGAAAGCCTGATACGCGTAACCGCCGATGGAGATGTTGGAGGCAAGCTGCATCTGGTGAATCTGGGTCTGCCGCGCGACGAAAGTCGTCAGCAGCGCAGTGCCCGCACTGCCACCGATGTTTCGCGCAAAGTTGGAGAGCGAGGAGATCTGGTTGCTCTTATCGCGCGGAACGCCGACGTAGTTGAGTGTGCTGATAGGAATGAAGATGAACGGCAGCCCGATGACCTGCAACATACGCCAGATCGTGACTGTGTTGAAGCTGGTAGTCAGGTCGAGCCGTGTGAGGTTGTAGAGCCCCGCCGCTGTGGCGATGTAGCCCAGCATGACCATCAGGCGAGGGTCTCCCTTGCCCAGCGTGCGACCGGCGACGAACATCATCACCATCATGACAAAGCCTGCGGGGGAGAGAACCATGCCCGCGCGTTCAGCGGTGTATCCAAGCATGCTCTGCAGATACTGCGGGATAAGCACTGTGCTTCCGAAGAGCACCATACCGAGGATAAGTTGGAGAAAGACGGCCGTGCCGAAGTTACGGTTCTTGAGTAGCTTCAGATCTACGATCGGGTCGGGATGATGCCACTCCCACCAGGCAAAGAAGGTGAGCAGCAGCACCGCGCAGATAGTGGAGGTACGGATCCACGGATCGCCGAACCAGTCCTTTTGCTGACCTTTGTCGAGTGTGTACTCCAGGAGGCCAACGCCAATAGCGACGCTGGCAAGACCTACGAAGTCGATAGGATCGCGACGCTTGGTGCGCGCCGTAATCTCTGGCGGATCTTCCACCATGATGTTGCTGAGATAGAGCGAGAGCAGGCCAAAAGGCAGATTGATGAAGAAGATCCAGTGCCAGCTGAAGTTGTCCGTCAGCCAGCCGCCCAGCGTGGGGCCGATCGCCGGGGCGATCACGACAGCGGTGCCGTAGAGCGCGAAGGCCTGCCCGCGTTTGGAGATGTCGAATGTGTCTGCAAGGATGGCCTGTTCGCTCGGAGCCAGGCCACCACCACCGAGCCCCTGCAGAATGCGCGCGACGATGAGCAGGGGAAGGGTATTGGCCAGGCCGCAGAGCACGGAACAGACCGTAAAGATCACGACGCAGGTCATGTAGAAACGCTTGCGTCCGATGCGGTTCGAGATCCAGCCTGAGATGGGGAGAATGATCGCGCTGGCGACGAGATAGCTCGTCAGAACCCATGTTGCCTCTTCCGAGCTTGCGCCGACCGAACCCGCAATGTGTGGGAGCGCCACGTTGGCGATGGAGGTATCGAGCACCTCCATAAACGTCGCGATCGTCACCGTGAGGGCGATGAGCCACTGGTTATGCTTCGGTTTCCAGACGGGTTCGGAAAAGGTGTTTGCCATATCAGATAGCTGATATAGAGTATCAGTAAGCTGATCTAATGGGTAAAGCAAAGACACCAATACGGGCAGAAGAGACGCGGCGTTGCACGAAGACCATGCGGTCCTTCCTTGTAACGTATCGCGGTTTGCTGGAAGAAGAGCTGCGGGATGCGGATTTCTCCCTGGCACAACTACGGCTGTTGTATGCCGTAAGGCAGAAGTCAGGCGTCTCGGCCGCTGAACTGAGCAGAATGTGCGAGGTCACGCCGCAGACGGCGCAGACTTTGCTGACGCGGGCGCAGCGGGAGAAGTGGATTCGCCGAGCGAAGTCGGCCACGAACGACCGCATTGTGACCACGGAACTGACCGCGAAGGGCGAGGCCTTGCTGGCGCGGGGTGAGGCTGCGGCAGCGCACATTGAGAAGCGGCTGTGGGCGGGAATCAAGCTGAGTGAGATCCGCCAGATGAATGGATATCTGGAGCGATGTCTCGCGAACTCGAAGGATTAAGCACGTCCTGTTACAGAATGAGAGTCCTGCGAGTGGCAATCAGGACGAAAGCCCCTTATCGTTAGAAGATGAGTTCCCAGGAGCAAGACCAGGCAGGCGTAACGCTTGCAAGTGTAGAGGCGGCGCGCGAGCGCATCGCTGGATCCATTTATTACTCACCGTGCCCGCATTCGCAGATGCTTTCGGACCTGACGGGGCAGCAGGTCTATCTCAAGCTGGAAAACCTGCAGATGACCGGTGCGTTCAAAGAGCGCGGCGCGCTCAACCGTATTCTCACTCTGACTGAAGCGCAGAAAAAAAGCGGTGTGATTGCCGCCAGCGCGGGAAATCACGCGCAGGGCGTGGCCTATCACGCGACGGCGCGCGGCATCGCCGCCACCATCGTGATGCCAGAGGCCACACCCTTGGTGAAGGTCACGGCGACGCGCAACTTCGGCGCGAACGTTATCCTGCACGGCGCAAACTATGACGCGGCGTATACCGAAGCGCGGCGGCTCTGCGGTGCGGAGGGGCTGACGTTCATCCATCCCTTCGACGATGCGGCCGTGATCAGCGGCCAGGGAACGATTGGGCTGGAACTGCTCGAACAGGTGCCGCAGCTGGAAGCAATCGTGGTGCCCATCGGCGGTGGCGGATTGATCTCAGGTATCGCGTGTGCTGTAAAGGAGCGCAACCCGAAGATCCGCGTCGTAGGTGTACAGACGGCGCGTCTGGCGTCGATGCAGGCCGCGATCGAAGCCGGGCATCCTGTAACGCTGGATGCTGCGACGACAATCGCGGACGGCATCGCGGTGCGGCGGTCCGGAGAGGTTACGTTTCCCCTGGTGCAGAAGTATGTCGACGAGATCGTAACGGTCGATGAGGACGAGATCGCTTCAGCGATCCTTGTTCTCCTTGAGCGCGAAAAGACTCTCTCCGAGGGTGCTGGTGCAGCAGCACTAGCCGCGCTCTTGCAGAAGAAGACGAGCCTTCAAGGGGCGCACGTCGGTGTTCTGGTCTGCGGCGGAAATATAGATGTAACGCTGCTCTCGCGCATCATCGAGCGCGGTCTCGTGAAAGACGGACGTCTCATCCGCCTGCGTATTCATCTTCTCGACAAACCCGGAGCTCTGCAGGAGCTGACGCGGCTGATCGCAGAGCATCGCGTGAACATCGTGGACACGCTCTACAACCGCGCGTATTACGGTGTGAATCTTGGCGACACGACGATCGATATCACAATGGAAACACGCGGACAGGAGCAGATCGAGCAGCTGCTGGCGGCGTTGGACGACGGCGGATACCGGCATAGCCGCGTGATCTGATCTCTCTTCTTTCGCAAAGAAAAGGCCGCCTCTATTGATTAGAAGGTGGCCTTTTGCTTTGGTCGCTCTACGAGCGAAAGATGCGCTTGCGTATGGCAGACGCAGATCTCTCCGCTCGCGCTTCGCGCTCGGTCGAGATGACGAATGCGTTGTTATTTTTTCGGCATAGAAACGAGGGTGACTCCTCCGCCTTCCGTGATGACCTGTGTGGAGATGGCCTTGCCCTTGATCCAGTCCGGAGACTTCATCGTCAGATCGGAGGAGGTGGCTGCAGTCTCGACGGTAGCGGTGGCGATTTTGTTCTTCTTGCCCAGGACGAAGTCCGCGCTGGAAGTGCCGACGCCGAGAGCAGGTGTGAAGGTCACGGTGAAGGCGTGCTTTTCTTCATCGTGTGGAACGTAGTGGACGCTGTTGATCTGCCAGCCGGTGGGCGTTATGTTAGCAGTAACGATGCGACTGTACGTGCTTACAGCCGAGTCCTGATCGAGGATGGTGGCGCTGGTACCGTCGAGCTTCTTGATCGTGAGGGTACGCGTGCGACCCGCTTCGTTGCTCAACTTCCAGACCGCTCCGCCAGCGATGGCGTCGGGCGCGCTGTCGATCTTCCATGTCTGCTTGCCCGGTATGAGAGAAACAGTGGTGGCGTCCACGGAGTACGCACCGCGCCACGCAACGAAGTAAGGAGGCTTGGAGATCTCGGTCCACATCTCTGCGGGAGAGACAGCTTTGCCGATCACGAGGGCGGTGCCATCTCCCGCGACGGCGCTCTGTTCGCGATAGGCGAGCACGGGGATGGGAATTTCGGCAAGCTTGGAGAGACCGCCGCCCTGCTCCATGACCTCGGAGCCCTGGATGAAGCGCCACTCCAGTGGGCTATTGTCGTGGAGGACGGCGCGAAGGTTATAGGTAGCGTCCTTGCCCGCGTTTTCGGGGCGTTCGAAGAGGATCTTCGTAACGTAGGCTTCGTCTCCGGAGGCGCGGTCCTGCGCTGCGATGGTCTCGTCGCTGGCATAGTGCACGCGCTTCTTTGTTGCACGATCGGTGAGAACGAGGTCGTACGTCTTCTGATCGACGTCGAACTCAAGCATGGAGTATGGCGTTTCGGTTCCGGTGATGAATTGGACGAACTGTTCGGGCCAGTAGCGATAGGAGATCTGGATCGGGGTGATCGGTGGTGCGGGTTTTTGTGCTGAGGCTGTTAGTGATGCAAAAAGGATCGTTGTGGCCAGGCTGCGCATGGTTGCTCTCCCTTGTGAAAGTCTTCTTATTTGTCATCCCGTAACGTAACGAAGGGATCTGCTTTTTCGGAGTTTGACTCTTTGTAGATCTGCTTGTGCGCTCCGCGCGACCCCACCCTTTCGCGATGAAGTCACGAAAGAATGGGGCACGAGGTTTTTAGAAGCTGTAGCGAAGACCTGCTTCGATGCGGCGTCCCGTATCGGCGGAATAGGCTCTGTCGAACAGGGGTGAACCGATGACGTTGCCGACGGCGACCACATTGGTGTGGTTGAGGAGGTTGGCAGAGCGCACGTTGACGGCGAGTGTCTGCTGGTGGTCTTGCGCCGCCTTGGTGTTGAGCGTGAAGGAGCGGCTGAGATTCGCGTCGTAGTTGATGGTCCAGGGAAGCGTGCCAAGGTTACGTGTGACGGATTTACCTGTGGCCAATGGATTCTCCGGCGCGGTCAGAAGGCCGAAACGCGTCGCGTAAACTCCATTGCCGGGGGCGGCGGCGTAGTCGGGACGGTCGTTGAAGATACCGTCCCCGTTATCGTCAGAGCCCGTGAGGATATTGTTCACCGCACCTGAGGTTGCATTGAATTGATTTGAGAGCGTGATCTTGTACGGAAGGCTAATGTTATTGATCGCGAAGACACGATGCGTATTCAGCCAAGTGGGCCGCACGAACTCGCCCTGATCGGTATAGGTAGACTGCGGCTGCGTGATCGATGTATCCGCGTTAGAGCGGAGATCGAGGCGTAGATAGCCGAGGAAGAGTTGAAATCGCTTGAGCGAATGCTGGTCGAGACCGATGAACTGCACGGTGCCCTTGAGACCACCGGTCTGCTGAAACTGTTGCAGGTTGACGTTCGCCGCAAGCGGACGTGGGCCGGTGGGATCGTCGGTCAGAGGAGCGTTGATGTTTCTGAGTCGCAGTGTGTTCCAGCCACGGACGATGTAGTTGTTCACCTGCAGATTCCAGTGACGCGGCAGTTCGTACTCAATGGCCTGGTGCTGTTGCAGGGAGGGCTGCTGGGTGATGCCATGCGCGAAGAGATAACGTGTGGCGATCTGATCGGCTGCAGGCTGTGTGGGATTGTCGAAGGTTGCATCGTAGACGGTGCTGGAGATCTGGCGGGTTCCGTTAAGGCGCTCCAGCTGCGTAACCACGTCCGTGCGTATAGGGCTGCCGAAGAGGCCGATGCGCGCGCGGAGCACCAGCTTCTGCTTCTTGTCCGGCGACCAGGAGAAACCAACACGCGGATTCAAGGTGGACCAGGTGTTCGGGTTGTTTTGGAAGGCGTAACGCAGACCCAGTGCCGCCTGGAAGCGGCTTGTGATCTTCCACTGATCCTGAACGTAAAGAGCGGTTCGGTTCTGCGTGAAGTTCACGATAGGGGATCCAGTGGTGACGGCGTAGGTGGTGGCAGTGCCGCCCTGATATCCAAGGAGAGCGCGACGGTATTGCTCGATCGCCGAGATCTGGATGGGCGCGGTACTGGTGGGATTGCCGTTCGCATCCAGTGGAAGAGCAGTGCCCCCGCCGAAGGTGTAGCTCCCGTTGAAGCCGGAAGGCATGGTGTTGCGGTCAAAGAAGGTGATCGCGATGATGCCCGCTTTGAAACTGTGTTTACCGCGCGAGTACAGAATGTCGTCGTTGATCTCGAGTTGATTTTCGGTGAGTTTGTTGGGGCCGGTTGGCGCACCGCCGCCGGTAAACGCGCCCGCAACGTTGATCGCGGGACCAGTGGAGTTGGGTGTGTTGGTCGTGGTGCTAAAGGTGAAAGCAACTCGCGCTTCGTGCACGGCACGTGGCGAAAGTGTGGAGACGAGCGTGCCACGGATAGAGTGGTCTGCGCGCACGTTGTCGTAGCCAGCCTCCTGCAACTGTATGCCACCAGTGTTCATATTGAGCAGGTGATTGACGTTGCCAGAGTAGCTGAACGTGGAGAGGTTCTGCTTGTTCCACTGCACGCCGGAGCGCGCCGCCGCGATCCAGAGATGCTGCGTGGCGGGTACGTTGTAGGTGGTGTTGGTGATGTTTTTGTTGGCATCGAGAATGACGGCGTTGACCACCGAGAAGTTTTCGATGTCGCGCTTTTCAAGGTTGAGCGAGAGATCGAGCTTATTGGGTTTGATGGGCATGGAGAGATCGAAGCCGTAGCGATGCTTTGCGATGGCGGCCTTGGAAAGGGAGTATGGGTCGCGCGCGTTGAGGAACGAACCCGACTGCGTCGTGAAGAACGAGCCGTGAATGCGGCCCGCAGCAGGTTTGGTGAAGATCTCGATGCGCCCGCCTTCATAGGGAGGACTGCCGTACTCCGAAGAAAAAAGATCGGGGTTGATGCGGATGAACGCGATGGAGCCCTTCGGTGGCATGGCGGCTGATCCCTGAAAGCCGTCAATGGAGATCGTTGCATTTCCCGGTGTACCTCCGCCTGCAGCGGCGAGTACCTGGAGTTCGCGCTTGAAGTCGTCGGGATCGTCAGCGAGACCGGCGAGGTCGTTTTTGCCGAGCGTCTTGGAGCCGCCGGTCTCTTGATTGTTCAACCCAGACTCCGTGTTCTCGCCGACCTCCATGGACTGGTCGACTTCAGCAAGACGCAGAGCGATGTCGAGCGTGGTGGCGCGACCGGTGAGCGTGACATCAGAGGGCGCGAAGGCGTCGGCAACGATGTGCAGGTGGTGATTGCCAGGAGTGAGGCACGGCAGGGTGTAGTGGCCCTCGTCATCGGATGGCTTCATCGCCACATCGTCGAGCGTAAGCGCCGCGCCGGGAATAGCTCCTCCGTTGCCATCGCGCACGGTGCCGGTAAGGTGCGTGCAGTTTTGCGCGGGAGCGGCGGCGGCAAAGAGAAGGAAGGTAATGGCTAACTTGTCCATGGTGGCCTTTTGGACTGCGTGATGAGTAAGAAGTTTCACGGCAGTGTCCTTATTTCCTAAGAATGAGGGACAGTTACTGAGCACAACAGTGGAAAATGTCAGGGATTGAAGATGACATTCGTCATGTACGCAGAGTTTTGATTTTCAGTTCCGTAATTTGTGGCCGAAAGGCTAAGTCGATTTTTTCTAACTTCGTTCGAAGGAAGACCTGACAAATCTCATACGCCGTCCATGACGAAATGCATGCTCGCGGAGGACGCAAGTCTGAGTGGCCTTGAAGTCTCCAGCCCAGCTCTGGAAGATGCGTTCCTGGCGTTGACGGCTGAGAAAGAGATGCTGTGATGGCGACTGCTGCGACGATCTTTGGAATGGAAATGAAGGTGGAGTTTTTGCGGCTGGCACGGGCGAAGTCCTTTTCGCTGGCCACGATTGGATTTCCTGTGATGTCCTACTTGCTCTTTGGAATTGTGAATTCGCACGACCAGGGCGGTGAACAGGTGTCGCGTTTGCGCTCGGGCTATCCGGTGTGCGATGGAGAGCGGAGTTCTCGGCTATCTCCTAAAGAGAGGCCAGCGGCGGAGTTGGGGGAGGTGGCGCGGGAGTTGGGGTTGAGCGAAGGGACGGTGCGTAATTATCTGTCGGAGGCTATGAGTAAGCTGGGGGCGGTAAATCGGATCGACGCGGCGCGCATGGCTCGGGCCAAGGGTTGGTTGTAGGGTACTCGGACTTTTTGTCATCCCGTAGCGAGCGGAGGGATCTGCTGTCAGGGTTTCTCGTCAGGGTCGCGCTTCCAGCGAACGATGCGCCTTGCCCATGTCCCAAAAGCGGGACATGGGGCACCCCATTTTCGGTTTTCTGAGAAATCGCTAATCCAGGCGGACGATGTAGGCTTGCGCGTCGGGTTCGGCGGTGCGAATGTTGTCTGCGATCTGTGTGGCGTGGGCGCGGTCGTTCAGCGCGGGATTGATCCGCACCCAATGCCCGGTCGGTCCCGGAAACTCGATGACTTTTGCAGTCTCGTAGCGCCTAAGAAGATCGGACTTCAACTTATTGGCGTTGCCCTGGCTCTGGAAGGCACCGACCTGCACGCACCACTTTCCTCCGGTGAGCGGACGCTGTGCCGCAAAGACTTCGACGCGAACCTTGGCCACGCCCATACGGTAGAGGCCCGTCTCTTTTGCAGCCGCCAGGGAAAGATCGATGATGCGTCCCTGCACGAACGGGCCCCGGTCGGTAATCTTCACGGTGACGCTCTGATTCGTGGAGAGATTGGTGACGCGGACGACTGTGCCCATGGGCAGAGTGCGGTGCGCGGCGGTCATGGCGTTCTGGTCGTAAATCTCGCCGTTGGCCCCGGTTCGGTTGTGATACGGCGGCCCATACCAGCTGGCCAGGCCAGTCTCAGACGAGGAGACGCTTTTGTTGTCTACGTGGGGCTGGGCGTGCCCGCCGCTGGGATTCGAGTCTTCCGAAGGGTCGTGCAGAATGACGGGAGGAACTGGGCGTCGGGCGACGGTGGGATAGCGCTGGCTTGTAATTGGTGGAGGTGCCTGGCGGCGAGCGACGTGCTGCTTTTTGTGGCAACCGGAGAGTAGAAGCGTGAGCGAGAGCAGAGGCAGGATGCGGGACATCGACGACACCCAGGAGCGCCGGTCTACAGAATCCGCCTTCGCCTGCAAAAACAACTTAGTGCTTCTCCATCTTTTCCGCGAGAAGCCTGAGTTGTTCGGCGGCGGACTTGAGTGCGGCGCTGGAGGAGCGGCGCACGTCCGGCACCACTTCATCGTTCATATACTGAATAAGGCGCTTAAGCTCTTCTTCAGCTTTGGCGGCGGTGCCGTGAATCTGCTCTTTCCAGTCGGACATCGGGCTTCCTCGCAGTGCTTCTTTATCAATTAGAGGGGTGTGGAAGGCGTGTCGGCAAGGCAAAATGCTCGCTCGTGTCAAAGTGGTTAACTTAGTCCGGTCCTGTTGATCAAGTTAAACCTGGCTCTAAAGAGCGGTGCAACTTAGAGATGCCTGCGTGCTTCTAAGTGAAAGGTTGACGCATACGGGTCTTGTACGGGCGAACCGGAGGCACTACTCTATTGCGCATGTCCCTAAAAACCTACTTCACCTTCGGCGCGGCTTTGCTTGTGGCTGGATCTGCTTGCGGCCAGCAACTGGCTCTACGATCCGCTAATGACGCCTTGCTTCCGGACGCTCCGAGTTCGTCGGTGTCAGCTTCCGCGAATACTGGTGTTGATTTCTCCGCGCCCCAGGCGAATGCAAGCTATATCAAGCCTGCGATGGTGAGCAAATATACAACGATAGTGGATCCAGGCCAGAGCGTTGAACGTTTGTCGAGTGGACAAAAGATGTTGTATGCCTTCCGCGAACAGGCCTCGATCAACTCGTTGATCGGAGCTACATTCTCCGCCGGGCTTTCGCACGGATTGGATTCCTCCCCTCACTACGGCCACAACAAGGAAGCCTTTGCTCAGCGTTTTGGCGCAGCCTATGCTCGTCAGACCACGCAGGCGGTCATGACTGATGGTGTCTTCTCTCCTATCTTTCATGATGATCCTCGCTACTATGTCCTGGGAAGTGGACACAAGTTCATCAATCGCGTCTTTTATGCCGCCACGCGTGTAGTGGTAGTGCGCTCGGATGAGGGACGCAACCGCTTCAACGTCCCTCTGCTTGCTGGATATGCTGTGGCGGCGGGTGTCAATAATGCTTATTACCCACCGCTTGACCGGGGTGCTAAGGAGACGGGAATCAACTACCTGACCTCCCTGGGTGGCGCTATCGTCGCCTTCGAAGTCAGTGAGTTTTATCACGATGCCCTGCGGGCAGTTCACCTGAAGCACTAATCCTGCCATCCTGCGCAGACCTGTTCTTTGCACCATGTGCATAACTCTTCTGCGAATTGAGCGTCTCAAAAACAGATGGTTCCAGACCGCACCACTACATCAGCGGGGCGCTCATGCCGGTATGTGTACGCGGCGGTGCTATGTCTCACGCCAATCTGGTGCAGATCGGAGGCGCAGCAGGTGGAAAAATCTGCGCCTCCGGTGATCCCCCAACCCGCCCCGCCCAAGCTGGACGTTCCCACAGGCCAGGTCATGGGAGGCGAGCCCATTCCCCTCATCCCCTTTCTGCCCGATGCTCCCTCCACGGTTTGGCAGTCGGTACAGGTGACCGCAACTCCCATGCCTCCGCTGATTCCTGTGGCGGTGCGGCTGACTCCCTGTCCAGGGGGAGGCATTGGCTGCAGTCCAACCGATCCGCGCCAACTCGTCCTCAACTCACGTAACCCCGATCCCATGCTGAGCCCCTTGCAGAAGCTGCAGTTGGCGGGAAGAAACTTTATCGATCCCTTCAACCTGGCGGTTACTGGACTTTCGTCCGGTATTTATGTCGCGACGAACCCAAACAGTGCGTATGGCTCGGGCATGCGTGGATTCTCACAGAACGTCGGCGTTGGCTTGACCGGCGACCTGACAGGAAACTTTTTCGGTGTCTTCGCGATTCCCGCCCTTACGCATGAGGATCCGCGCTATCACCGTATGCCCGAGGCCACCGTGAAGCGGCGCATCCTGCACGCCTTCGCCCGAACCATCATCGCCCAGGGGGACCATGGCGAGACGATGCCAAACTACTCCACACTGCTCACCTATCCGATCTCCATCCAGATCGCCAATCTCTATGTGCCGGGAATCCAGAGCGATGCGAAGTCGACCGGCAGGCGTATTCTGCTCGGCTATGCCACGGATCCGCTCGGCAATCTTATTGCGGAGTTTCTACCGGATGTAGCGCGCCGAATTCATGTGCGCAGCGTCTTTTTTCAACAGATCCTGACGAAGATTGCTTTGCAGCCTACGACATCGCAGGCCTCCGCGACTCCCTGACACTTCCCTGCGGACTAATGCCATTCAGGGAGGCATAATCCCCGTTCGCTGAAAACTACTGGCGCCTATATCGGACTAGTTTAGTCTTGGTTCAGCGGTGAGGGCCGTGGACTTCTCTTCAAAGGAGACGCGCCTTCATGAGTGAGCGCAGCAAATTCAAGATTCAACGTGCTTTAGGTCTCGAACTGCCAGGTCTTGGAAAGCCCGGTGCGTTGGAAAAACGGAACTATCCTCCTGGGCAGCATGGCCAGGCACGCAAGAGCAAACCTACCGAGTTTGCACTGCAGTTAAGAGAGAAGCAGAAACTGCTCTTCCATTACGGTCTTCGCGAAGAGCAGTTGCGCCGGTTTGTGCGGGACGCGCGGCGCAGGTCTACTACCAACTGGGCGGAGACCCTGGTCAGCCTGTTAGAACGGCGTTTGGACAACATCGTCTTCCGGCTCGGCTTTGCACGGAGCATGGCTGCGGCCCGGCAACTCGTCTCCCATGGCCATGTTCTGGTGAATGGACGTCCCGTTTCCATTGGAAGTGTGGTGCTGCGCCTGGGTGATGCTGTCGGTCTGACCGAGTATGCTGCGGGAGCGATGACCGAAGCCGCTCGTTCCGCGCCCAGGCTTTCGCTTCCCAGCTACCTGCAGTTTCCGGAGCCTTCGGTGAACTACCAGGGCGTAATGATTTCGCTGCCGGGATCCGAACATATTCCATTTGAGTTCAACATTCGCCAGGTGGCGGAGTACTACGCGAAGAGAGGGGTTTAGCCATGCTGGGAACGATGACGGAGGAGCGCAAGGTACTTTCGGATCTGCCGGGACTGGGCAGCGTCTCGTTGTGTGCGTGCGGCACAGTGCATCTGGCCGTGGGAGCCGTCACAGTGCGGATGGCCCCGGAGGCCTTCGTCCAGATGATGTCGATGTGCCGGGAGGCGCTCCAACTGATTGCCCAGGATCCCTCGTTATGCGAGCCCCAATCCGTGAGTCCACTGACGCACTGAGCCTTTGAGGAGCCCCATTCGCAGCCCTGTAGCGCCGTTCGCTGCGGAATCTCGCCGTTCGCCACTTCCTGGTTCAGTCCCGGGGGTGGCGGGCGTAGCCTTGGACATGGTAAACCGCTGCTTTGGCTGGCTTTGATCTCACACAAAAAAATGTGGGTCTGCTACCGGACGGCGGAGAATCTAAAGTTTGGAGCCCTGCGATCTTAGCAGGTGCCATCTACCGCCTCAGGAGCTGCAATGTCGAAAGTTTCGAAACTAGTAGAAAAGAGTCTTACGCTGACGGCCAAGGCTGGTTGGGCTGTCTTTGAAAAGCTCAATAGCATCAGCCCCAACGCGAGCTTTACCCCCCGCTGGAGCGATAAGCCCCTTCTGAAGAGCTACCAGAAGGAAAAGCCTCCCCTCGGTTGGCCTCGTACAACGGACTCTCTCTGCCCCAAGTGCATCCCTGAGATCCGCCAGCAGATTATTGACGGCAAGCTGCCGCACGAGATTCTTCTGAACGAGAAGGTCGGCGAGATCAAGGCGCAGATCATCGAGCGCGACGGCCAGATCCTGATGGTGAAGGACTGCCCGATCCACGGACACTTTGAAGATCTCATGTCGATCGACGTTGAGATGATGGCGCATCTGGAGAAGGTGTTCCCGGGCCGCGATATCCGCGCCCACAACGACGAGAAGCTGCACAACCACGGCACCTCGACCGTGACCCACGGACGTGGATCGGTTCTGACGATCGATCTGACGAACCGTTGCAACATGATGTGCGATCCCTGCTTCATGGATGCGAACCAGGTTGGTTTCGTTCACGAACTGACGTGGGACGAGATCAAGACCATGCTGGACAACGCGATCCAGATCAAGCCCCGCCGCCAGATGTCGGTACAGTTCTCCGGCGGTGAGCCGACACTTTCGCCTTACTTCCTCGACGCAGTCGCCTACTCCCGCAAGGTCGGTTACAACTCGGTGCAGGCTGCGACGAACGGTATCGAATTTGCCAAGAGCAAGGAATTTGCCAAGGCCGCTGCGGAAGCGGGTCTGCGCTATGCCTACCTGCAGTTCGACGGTATCGGCAACGCGGCCAACTCGCATCGCAAGGTCGGAAACGCCTTCGACGTAAAGCTTCAGGCCATTCATAACCTGCACGAGGCAGGTGTCGATATCGTTCCGGTGACGACGATCATCAACGGCATCAACAACGAGCAGGTCGGACGCATCATCGAGTTCGCTCTCGACAACCCCAAGAAGATCAACTTCCTCTCGTTCCAGCCGGTTTCGTTTACCGGTCGCGACGAGGCAGTCTCCGATGAGCGCCGCGCCGCGCAGCGTTACACGCTGTCGCATCTCGCGCATGACGTGCGTACGCAGACCGGTTTGGGCGAGTCGACACGCGATTGGTTCCCGATCTCGTTCATGAGCACCTTCTCCGACTGGGCCGATCTGGTTCACGGACCGGACACCGACTGGGGCCAGCTCTCCTGCGGCTGCCATCCCAACTGCGGTATCGGTATGGCTCTGATGATCGATAAGGAGACGAAGGAAGCTGTCCCCGTAACGGCGTTCCTGAACGCCGATCGTCTGGCGAAGGACGTGGCCAAGGTGAACGACGCCGCTCGCGGCAAATTCCTCTCGATCCTGGGCGTGTCTCTCGCTCTTCTGCGCAACTACGATCCGACGAAGGCGCCGCAGAACTTCAAGATCACCGATCTTCTGCAGAAGTTCGACAAGTGCTTCGGCGCAACCGGCCGCAACTACGGCAAGGTCACAGCCGATCGCACGATGGAAGACATCAAGATGCGCCGCGCCGATCGTTGGAACTTCCTGTTCATCGCGGGCATGTGGTTCCAGGATCTGTTCAACTACGATTTCCGCCGCACGGAGCAGTGCATCATTCCGTACGCGACCCAGGAAGGCGAGATCAGCTTCTGCGCTTACAACACCGGTGTGGGTTGGAGAAACATCATCGAGAAGATGCACATGACCTCCACGCTGACCAAGTGGTACGAAGAGCATGGACGTCATGAGATCTTCGCCGGCGGTAAGAAGGTCGCCATCGAGAAGCAGGAGAAGTATGACCTGGTTCTGAACGATGAGCACGTCAACGCAGCCGCAAACGATACGTTCGAGAAGTCCGGCATTGCGAAGAATGCGCGTGAAGAAAAGGTCATGGCGCGTGACGCAAAGTTGAAGATGGACGCTGAGAACGCTCGTATGGCCAAGCTGTACCGCAAGGAAATCCTCAAGGAACCCGAGCTTCCTGGTGGCTTTGTTGCCATCGGTGACATCGGTGGTCTGGGTGGCATCACGCCCGCCGCTCCGGTGAAGTCGACTGCCCAGGTGGTCACGAGCATTCGCGACGAAGAGACCGTTGCTGGAGATTAATTCTCTGCGCACCCAGCAGAAAGGCCGCCTTTGGGCGGCCTTTCTGCATTTGATATGAATAGCTCGAAGAGCGCTATCTAGTCATGAATCTAGGAACTCACCGTCTGAGCTCGATTCACGAACGTGCAAAGGCCGTGCAATATCCGGCCGCATCTCGAAGGCGAGCGGTACCTCGGTAAGATTTAGCTTCTGGATCAGGCAACGCGCCTTTCTGCGCGAGAGGCGGTCGATCTACTTATCTCGAATGGCGACACCCTGCAGCTCGAAGCGAGCTCCGAAGAGCAGAGCTCCGCTGCCAATAAAAGCGCGCGGCGGAAGCTGCGTGGTGAAGTAGGTGCGGTAGACGGCGTTGAAGCGTTCCCAAAGGGAAACATCGCTGCAGAAGATCTGAAGCTGTACGAGGTCGCTCATCTGCATATCGGCTAAAGCCAGAATGCGCTGCAGGTCCTGCATCAGGCGGTGCGCTTCTTCTTCGATATCCTCGGGGACCGCGAACTGGCCTTCGAGAAGACCGATGCGGCCGGAGAGGTAGAGTGTCTTGTCGTCTACCAGGACGGCGTCGGCGAAGGGCAGGTCGGGATTGTTGCTGAGATATTTGCGGCTCATGAAACCAGTTTCTCCGAGTCTATTGTAGGGGGCGCGCCATCCTGAGACGCGGCGTATGGCGGACGCTTCCGATGGCATCTGACATTGGATGTCATCTCACATTGGAGATGCAGAAGGAGAGAACGATGCCTTATATCGAGACGCAGGATGAGTCTGAGATCTATTTCAGTGACTGGGGTGAGGGTGAGCCGGTCGTTTTGATTCATGGATGGCCTTTGGATTCCAGCAGTTGGGAGTATCAGGCAAGGTTTCTTGCGGACAACGGATATCGCGTGATCGCGTACGATCGCCGCGGTTTTGGGCGCAGCGAGCGGCCGTACAACGGCTACGATTACGACACGCTGACCTCGGATCTGAACGACCTCCTGGAGGCATTGGATCTTACCGGCGTAACGCTGGTCGGCTTCTCCATGGGCGGTGGTGAGGTAGCGCGCTACCTTGGGACATACGGTTCAGAGCGGGTGGCAAAGGCGGTCTTCGTAGGTTCGGTGACGCCCTTTCTGCTGAAGACAGAAGACAATCCTGGCGGTGTCGACCAATCCGTCTTCGACGGCGTTCTGGAAGGTCTGCAAAAGGACCGCTTCGCCTTCACAACGGAGTTCGCGAAGTTGTTCTATGGGCGCACGCTGCTGAACCACGCTGTCTCCGATGAGGTGCTGCACTGGTATTTTCTGCAGGCGGCGGCGGCTTCGCCGGTGGCGATGATCGAATGCGCGAAGGCGTGGAGTTCCACGGACTTCCGCGAGGATCTGGCGAGGATTGATGTACCGACGCTGGTGCTTCACGGAACCGCTGATAAGACGGTGCCGATCGATGTCTCTGGGCGTCGCACGGTGGAGCTTGTCCCTGGAGCGGTGTTGGTTGAATACGAGGGTGAGCCGCACGGATTTACCGCGACCATTCCGGACCAGCTGAACGAAGATTTGCTGGCGTTTCTGCGGAGTTAATCGCTGCTTTGGGCCCCATTCTTTCGCGCTTTTTGCGAAAGGGTGGGGTCGTGCAGAGCGCACAAGCGGGATTCCAATGGATATCCGAAGGATGCGCTTCGCGCATTACCCACACATCGCAAAGAGCGCGATGTATGGGGCACCCGGCATATGGGATGACAAAAACCTACTCGTGCGCGGGTGGCGGCGGCGGTGCAGTTGAAGACGGCGTTGGTTTGCCGGTGATTGTGAAGGGCTCCATTAGTTCGACGCGCGTGCCGTCGGGGTCGAAGAGATTCAGCTGGCGCTTCTGGTTGACGCCGGTGTGGATCTCCATGGGACGTGTGTAGTTCTTCACAGCGGGGTTGGCTTTCAATTTAGTGAGAGAAGCATTGATGTCCGGTACAGAGAGCGCAACGTGATTGCTACTTCCCCATGTGTCTGGATTGGTGGGTGCTCGGTAGAGCATCAGTTCGATGTAGTCGGTGCCGTTAGGGACCTGCATGTTGATCCAGCTTAGGTCTTGTTTGGCAGGTGGTGTACCGCGCCAGGTCTCGCGAAAGCCGAAGATGCGGCCATAGAAGTCCATGGATTTTGCCGTGTTTCCGACGATAAAACCTACGTGATAGATCGCCTCCGAGATGCGGTTGGGGGAGAGCTTCGCGGGAACAGCGGAAGGTTTGGGCTGGATGAATTCGATTCTCGTGCCGTCGGGGTCGATGACCTGGAGGGCACTGCCAGCCGGTTTGCTCGCGATGCCCTGCGCCTTGAGGTAGGCACGCATCTGTTCGATGTCGTCGACGATCAGACAGAGGTGGTCGAACTGGTTGCGCGGGGTGATGGGGGTTTCGGTGGAGATTTCGATGCGTTCGTGCTCGTTCACCTGGAGCGTCACCTTCGTGGGATTGGGCTTTCCTACTACCTCGTAGCCGAGGAGATCGTGCCAGAAGGTGAGGGCCTTCGGAAGATCTGAGACGAAGAAGGCGACGTGGTCGATGCCGGTGATGTGGGGGTGTGGAGCCTGGGC
>Ga0247762_1000109_pt1 | contig 34767 bp, 35 predicted proteins | sample UWRJL081202R4_FD_181016 | JGI IMG/M metagenome (GOLD analysis project Ga0247762, IMG submission 181016) | Plant litter microbial communities from Arlington Agricultural Research Station in Wisconsin, United States - UWRJ-L081-202R-4 | ecosystem: Environmental > Terrestrial > Plant litter >...
ATCGTGCGTGCGCCTGCACAGCAACAATGTCATCATTTGTCTTGGAATAAACGCATCGATCTCCAGAAGCATAGTACAGTAAGAATGTTTGTCTCGTACGTAATATTCTTATCTATGCCTCCGTTGTTTATGATTTAGATCTCAGAGATGTTGCACCTTCCGTATCAAATACTAGCCCCCGTGCTTAACGGATTTGATCGGTTTCTTAGCGCAACGGCCACGCGCAGAATGCGCGCGACCGTTCTTTCCCATAGGGCAACCGCTACTCGCGTATACTCGTAGGATCTTTAAGGGCCATTTTAGCGATATCATCTTTACGTTTAAATACGACGCCTGGATGTTTCTGCATGTACGTAATCAATTCTTTGGTAGCCTGGACCATCTGTGGGCTTCCGCCGATACGGTCATGAAAGGCGAGCGAAAGTTGCCTGCGCCTTATGGCCGATTCTGCATAGAGTTGATCAAACTCCAATTTTACCTGGCTTATAAACTGGTCTGCTGAAAAATTCCGTATTTCGATAAGGCCGATATCGTTGCAGCGCAAGGTATATGGAACAACTGCAAAATCCTGCTGATTTACCTTCATGAGGAAGGGTTCATCTCTGCTGAGGTCATCGATATGATAAATGAAACCCAGTTCCTGTAGGATTTTCAATGTGTTTTCTCCCCGTCGTAAGAAGTTAGCATTATATCCAACGGCGGTCGCCCCTGTAACCTGTTTAATGGCGTCAACACCATCTTTAATAAATTTCTTTTCTTCTTCGTACGGCATGTTGTATTGCGTATTCCAGTCCATGCCATGGGCAGCAGCTTCGTGTCCACGCTCTACAATCTCCTTGGCCAGCGCCGGATTTTTTAAAACCGCAGAGCCCACCATGTGCGATGTTACTTTAATGCCTAACTTATCCCAGTTGTCCAGCATTCGGGGAAGACCTTCTTTATATCCATAAGCGTACCATGTACTTGCCGGCCAGTCCTTGAACCCAGGTAACATATTGGGAGGGAATGGGCTTGGTGCGTTATCGGGTTGACCACCAGCCTCAAACTGCATGGAAACGGATACCACCAGCCGCGATCCATCAGCCCATTTCGATAATTTATGGTCGACTGCTTGATCGTTTGTTCCTGCCAATATTTTTTGATTTGCCCCGACGATACCGACCATTGATAATAGACCTGTCTGCTTAATGAAATTTCTTCTATCTGTCATAACCATAATAGTGTAATAACTTCTTTCCTGTTATACTTAGTAAAGTCCGTGGTTAAAATTGACCACGGCTGCTACGGGATCTTCAAAGTAGTCCGCGCGTTGTTTGCCAGCTTCTCCAACATAGATTTCGTAGCGGTCTTCCTGCATTCCGTTAACGATATTTTCAGCTACGACAACTGGCGGTAATCCATGTTGCTCGCCACCCATACCTTTCGTGGCGTCTGTGTTGATCAGCGACGACATCACCTCGAATATTTTAATATTTGTATCTTTTGACAACGTCAAACGCAAAGCCACAGAATGCGAGTGCAACGCTGCTTTGGAGTCGGAATAGCTCGGCAAAACGACGAGTGGATGGAACGTTGTATTTGACGTAATGTTCACAATGGCCGCTTCGGGCTGTTTTTTTAGTAATGGCAGTAACGCCTCGGATAAACGAACTGGAGCGAAATAGTTGGTTTCAAACTCCGTTTTTGATTTTTCGAACGCGTTTGCGCCTTCTCCCAATTTGTAGAGGTAGCCGACGCCAGCATTATTGATCAACACGCTAAGGTCGTGGTAATGCGCGTTGAGTTTTACAACGAGGCTATTCACGGAATCTGCGTCGGTCAGGTCGCAGGCGATGTAATCCACCCCTAATTCTTTTCCCGCTTTTTCAATCTTTTCTGCATTGCGGCCTACGATAATTACTTTGTTGCCTTTCTCTTTCAGGTATTTGGCTGTTGCATAACCGATTCCGGAACCGCCGCCGGTTACCAGGATTGTTTTGTTTGTAATCTTCATGCTTTTGTTGTTAACTATTCTTATTTTTGCTTGTGAATTGCAAGTAAACAAAGGTAGAATGTTTTACTTGCAAACTGCAAGTATTAATGAAAAATAATTTCATGAAAGCTGTTGAGCGTCGATCAAACTGTCCGGTAGCCTATTCACTTGATTATTTAGGAGATAAGTGGGCGTTATTGATCCTGAGAGATTTGATATTTACTGAAAAGTCCAGTTATGGCGAATTTTTAACGTCTGAGGAAAAGATTGCTACGAACATTCTTGCTGATCGGCTTAAGGTATTGGAGCAAAATGGGTTTATAGAATCAACTGTTTCGCCTGAGAAGAAAAACAAGTTTATCTATAGCCTTACCGAAAAGGGCATTGATCTGATTCCTGTGATTGTGGAGCTAATGATCTGGGGTTCTAAATACAATCCGCCCGGCGCTGAAAATTTATTAAAGAAACTTTCCGAGGATAAAGAAGGCGTGATACGCAGTTATCGGGAGAAGCTGTTTGCTCGTATAAAAACGAAAGTCGGTTGATCGTGTGACGAAAATCCAGATAAAGTATATAGGTCGGCATGTAGCCCGGCTTGACGTAAACAAGATTGTGCTGACTATTGCAGGAGGCTATCTCACATTGTGAGATAGCCTCCCTATTTCAATCGATAGTCCCGATGAATATAGGGTGGTTTAATACCGACTTGAATATAAGTCTGTGGCCGGTGTCGTTCACATGTATGCCGTCACCTGCTGCGAGTTCAGGCTTTATGTTATATGTGGACGTAGCCAGCATGTCGTAATAATCATGGTGGTGGTCAGGGAATGCTGAAGCGATGGAATCGCTTAACGTTTTTAAAAGCTTTCGTTTCGATAGCGTTGAGAGGTCCCGCGGCTGTGCACCGAAAACAATGTAATTAACGCTTGCCTGTTCAAGTAATTTTATCACCGTACGATAGTTACTTAGTACCTCACTATTCGCATAGTTATTAGCCACATCGTTGCTTGGATACGTGATCATGACCAGGTCCGGGTGATAGGACAGGGCTTTGGTAACGTTCCTTGCCGTGTCGGGTGCGGGTCGTCCACTGGGCGGAACAAACCCGGTGGGCATTGCTGCGTACGATGTGAGGCCGCCCAACGCCAAATTGCGATAGTGCAGCGGTTTGGTATTGTTAACCGTTGCAGCGATCAGCCGGTTTACCCACGCGGAATCTGGTGTCGACGCGCCACGGCCTGCTGCGGTAGAGGCGCCAATGATCACAATAACCGGTTCGTCATCGGTAGCGGTGTGGTTTGCCGTAGCTATGCCCTTAGGCGAGTCGGCCACTTTCGTGTCGGCTTCATCGGAACAAGACGATAATCCTGTTACGGTTACACTAAACAACAAAAGATAATGCCATAATTTTCTTTTCATAATGGTCTGTTTTATTGATGATTTGAATAAATAAATTAACGATGCATCGTGTAAGCAAACGTATAGGATATACTGTTGAATGTGTATCAGATGACGATCAGTTAACCTTTGTATCTTCTAACTAACTTTTTTTACTTCTGTTTTATATACGTATATAAAACAGAAAAACATCAGTGTGTTATCAATGTATACTATTCACATAAATGAGTATACCATTCAAAGCATCAATAGCGGATATGTCAGGGCATTGAAGTTAACGAACATTGCATCGGCCTTACGGAATTTGTTTCCGGATTTGTCCCGGGGAAATTCCCTGTCTTTTTTTGAAGAATCGATGGAAGTAGGTTGCTTCTTTGAAGCCTAAGGCATACGCAATTTGCGCAACGGACAGCTGTGTATTGCGTAACATCGATATGGCCTCCGCTACGAGTCTTTGCGCGATTAGCTCTGTGGTGTTTTTGCCGGTAGTCTCCATAACCGCGTGATTCAAATGATTCACGTGTACGGAAAGGTGATCGGCAAAATCAGTTGCCGATTTTAATAACAGTGTCTGTTTGGTCTTGACCGGAAACTGTTTGTTCAGCAAATCCAGAAAAGCTGCAGTGAGCCTTGATGATGCCTTGGGCGTGTTTTTTTTCGCGGCGGATGACGATAACTTATTACCCAAATGAAAAAGTATCGACAAGTAATTTCGCAGCAGTTCCTGCTTGAGGGGATAATCACTTTTTAGTTCCTGGTGCATCTTTTTGAATATGTCAATGGTCTCTTTACATTGATTCGCGGTGAGCAGGAACACTGGATTTGCCTTGATATGCACGAATGATGTATATATCAACGACTCTCTATACTGGTGGGTATGCAATAGTTCTTCCGTAAATACACATAGCCAGGCTTTCTTTTTATCGTCAGCAGACTGCCATTGATAAGGCGTTGATGGGGTTGAAAACACGAGCGCGGGTTGGGTGAGATGGTACCAGACGTCATTGAGCTGAACGCTGCTTTTGTTTAACAGCAATGCTACAAAGTAAAAGTTACGGCGTTGGTAGGGTCCTTCCGGGTAGTGACCGTCAAGATGAAATACGTTGATATGCGATGGGTCATACGGGTCTACAGGCGTTCCATTTTTGTTGGCGTCCGGCCGGCGTTTGTAGTAATCGGCTAAAGTTTCGTGCTTGATTTTTGCCATAAGCATTCTGCTTGATATCTTTTCTGCTTCTCCGGGTGACTGCGGTTAGATTTTTATGTTTCGCTATGAAAATTCAGATCATAACGCTCTTCGTGAAGCGTTTTTCCCCACTGGTTCATTTCTATCGACTCTGTAGGTCTGAAGCCCGCTTTTTCGTACATGGCGATTGCTTTTTGCTGTACATCGGTTGTAAGCAGATAGACATTTCTGAAGTTCTGGCTGCGGCAATACCCTAACGCGCCATCGAGCAAATGTTTACCTACACCGATGCCTCTGAACACGGGATGAACAAGGAACCATCGCAGTTGTGCCTGACTGTCTGGTCGGGGCAGAATGGCGATACATCCGATTATCTGATCATTATACGTGGCCAACCAGATTTTGTCCCGTTGAATATCGTAGTGTTCCAGGAACTCATAGAAGGTCTTCACCACGTAACCTTCGAATTCCTGCGAGTAACCAGACTCGCGCGCGTAAAGCACGCCATGTAAGTGAATTAAATATCCAACATCTCCCGGCTTTAGCCCCTCGCGATAAATGACCTGACGTGACAAGATCTGATTGCTATAGTCTGCCGATAACAAATTTTCTACAGTTCTCATGGAATTTACCAACATTTCTACCTCGTCCGCTGAATGTTTCTCAAGAAATGCTTTAATCTGTTGATCGGATTTTCTCTGAAGCGTTTTCAATAGTTTTGATCCGGAATGTGTCAGTGTGATTTTGTAGACGCGGGAATCTTCTTTTGAAGACTGACGTGTTATAACGTTGTCATTGATGAATAGCTTCAGTATTTTGCTTAGGTATCCCTTGTCCAGCGTTAGCACAGAGGACAATTCCTGGGCGCTTACCGGCTGACGCAAACCGATCTCGTACAAGATCCGCGCCTCGGCCAACGAATAGGGGCCTTCTAAAATATGTTCGTTAAGCAGGCCCAGGTGGGCTGTGTAAAATCGGTTAAAGCTTCTGATCTGCTCAATGTAATCTTTCATGCAACAAAGGTATAACATAGTTGATAAGTGTCAACATTAATGGTTGATTTTTGTCAACTATTATGGATTACCCACTTTGTCTCCGGCAGACTCAGTTGTTTTTGTATATTTTTCCGTGTTTCATAACAAACTTTACGTTTCCGATCGCCTTTATATCTTGTAACGGATCCCCGTCAACGGCTACGATATCCGCGAGTTTTCCTGGCGTAATGGTGCCTGTTTTCTCGCTGATCCCCAGCAACGTGGCAGCTGAGGAGGTGGCGGTCTTGAGCGCTTCCATGGGGGGCATGCCCGCCAGGACCATGTAAGAAAACTCCAGATAGCCTTTATCGTACGAAAACACACCGGCATCCGTTCCAAATGCTATTTTAATACCGCTCTTGTAAGCTTTACTGAACGTCCTTTCCATCTGAGGGCCTATCTCCAGCGCTTTTTGTGCAATGACAGGCGGATAAAGGCCCGGAACGCGGGCTGAGTCGGATACTGCGTGCCCCGCGGTCAGTGTAGGTACATACCAGGTACCATGGCTTTTCGCCAATGCCAGGCATTCCTGGTCCATAAACGTTCCATGTTCGATCGACGTGACGCCGGCGACAATAGCGCGTTTAATTCCTTCGGCCCCGTGCGCATGGCATGCAACCTTTAGGCCATAGTCTTTGGCGGTTTCTACCACCGCCTTGATTTCCTCAACACTATATTGCGCGCCGGTACCATCCTTGCTCAGATCCAAAACACCGCCGGTAGAAGCGATCTTGATCACATCCGAACCTTGCTTAAACTGCAGACGGACTGCCTTAATCAACTCGTCTTTTCCGTCGGCGACGCCCATCGCCGGGTCGGGCCGGCGAATGAAGATGTCGCTCCTGAACCCGTCGGTATAGTCCATATGCCCACCGCTTGCGGAAATCGCGCGTCCGGCTGTGTACAACGTCGGGCCGTCCGTCAGACCTTTGTCGATCGCTTTCCGCAAGCTGATGTTCACACCAGAACCACCCAGGTCTCTGACCGTAGTAAAGCCCGCGAGCAACATTTTTTTAGCATTGACGGCCGCGATATACGCAATGTCTGCATCTGTATTTTGAAGTGCGTCGATCATCGCTGATTTGGTGATCTCAGCCTCCAGGTGAACGTGGCAGTCGATCAATCCTGGTAACACGGTTTTGTCTTTCATATTGATTACCCTGTCATTTTCAGTTCCTTCCGGAAAACCATCTTGTATAGCAATGATCTTGTCATTCTCGACTACGATAGTCATTTTGCTTTTAGGGGTATTGGATATACCGTCAATCAGATTTCCGCAGTGGATATACGTTTTCTGGCCGACAGCCAGCGTTGATGCTGCGGTAATGAACAATACTGAAAAAAATAACTTCATAAAGTTGTCAAATGGTTTAAGTCGTGCAATCGATTATGGGACTATAACTGTTATATATTATTAGCGAATTTATACAAAGGTCCCGGACGGCCGACAGATACATAAACCTCTGTTATCGATTAGTCGTGGATTGAAAGATTGAGTCCATGGCATACTGAAGGGATGTCTCGGATAGTTTACGGCTAATTATTTTTCCGTCGGGATCGATAAGTACATTATCCGGAATCATTTGCACACCATAGGAAACGGCGGCTTCACTCATCATGTACTTAAGATCTGACACATTGATCCAGGTTAACTGATCTTTTTTTATCGCATGTAGCCATTGTTGTTTTTGTTCGGGACGATCCAATGAGACACCAACGATTTCTAGTCCCCTGGCATGATACTGGTTGTAGATTTGTCGTAAACCGATATGCTCCTGGCGACACGGGCCGCACCACGAAGCCCAAAAGTTAAGCAACACATATTGGCCGCGAAGCGATGATAGCTTGAATATACGTCCTGCCGTGTCTCTCTGTATAATTTCAGGGGCCATTGCGCCTGCGGTCAGTGTGTTGATCCTGAAGAGGTCAGCGCCTACTTTTTTCCCAAGCTTGTTGGACCGGATTTCCCTGGATAGTGATTGGTAAAGGTCAGGCGCGAGCTTGGGTTGTATATCGGCAACCGTCTGAATAGCGGCCAAGCTGGCAAGGGATGTAGGGTTGCTTTTTACATAGTTCGCCATGGTACGGATAATCGCGCGGCCACCATTGATATCAGCACCGGGTAGGTTCTTGCTTAAATCTTTAAATTTTTGAAGGTCCGTATTTTGCCGGGTGCCCGAAAGTGTTGCCCGATAAAGTGAATCTTTAGCCGAGACAAATGTTGTTCCGGGTACTAAAAAGAAACTCAGTCCGTCGTGACGCCCGGTTTGAGCGGAATCCGGATGAACCAATATCAGTCTGACCAAACTGGTGTCTGTAATCTCACCTGTTATGGTAAAAGAAGAATGGTCAGGGTAATACGTGGTTTTCTTTTGATCGTCGGAGTATTCATCATTCATGATCAGATAAGCACCCTTCTGAATGTTCTCCATGTTAACGACAATCTTGAATTGTGGTTTTTGCTGTGTACAATGATTGAAAATGAAAAGGCAGCACAGTAGGCAGAACGTGTTTTTCATATTGATGGATGGCATGATATATAAAAAAGTCGCACTGGAACCAGCAGATGTCGAATCATAGGCTTATGATACAGCGCGACGAAATTTTGACTTGCGATTAGCGGATCATGGCATCCAGCAGCAATGGATCCAGCCCCACCTTGGTATAATGCTGGCGGGCGATATCGAGGATTGTAAAACCATCATCGTATGCCAGCATGTTTCCATGCTCGATCTTGTCGATGTAGATAAAGCCTCCTGTAACGACAAACAGAATCATGGCCGGCTCAGTTGCCTCCGGTGCTACGATCAGCGTGTGCGCTTCTCCAGCCGGTTCATAAATGAAAGTGCCAGGTTTGGCCGACCAGTCGTGTTCAAGGTATCTCCAATGTCCGCGCAGAGTGTAGCCAATAACTGAAGTCGAGTGAAAGTGCGGCGGCATCTGCGCGCCGGGATCCGCCCGTAAAATAACAATAAACCCACCATTGCTTAAACTGAACTGGCAGGGCTGAAAAGCAACTCCCGGACCAAAAGGTATCCAGCGGCGTTCATCGTCCAGATCCGTATCGACGGTGTAATCTGCCGTTTGTCGCTGCCCCGGCTTTAGACCATCTGTGAAAAAGCTAAACTGTTGAATTGGCATATAGTGTTAGTTTAATCGACAATTCACTACACCGGCTTCTGCGTGTGATGAATTATCGCTTGTGTTAATTAATGGTGCAAATATAGTGGTGGTGAAAAATGCCGATGTATACTAATCAAATAACTAGCTGCATATTTCAAACTCTATGAATCAATAGGGTAAATGGATTTCGTCGCGATAATAGAGGATTAGATTTTCTAATGTTGTCGCGTTTGGCATCCAGCGTTGGTTAGAAGCATTTGCTGGTGTGAGATTCAATCGAATTCGGAAGATAGTTGCTTTTTTTAATAGGAATTTAATAAACAATTTACCGTCTAACCAGTTAGTACGCGTGAGACATATTTCGTATTAATTTCATGACGGGTATATATATCCCGGTTGGAGATCCTCAGGATCGTCGCCGGGTATTTTTGGCAATAAGGTCGAGGGCAAATGCAATAGGTATGGGGTTGGTAAAGGAAACTCAACTTATTACGGCTGTTTCTGAACTGGTCAATAATATGCTGAAATACGCAGGAGAAGGACTGATCTGTATTGAAGTGAATCCCGAAAAAGACAAGATAGTAGTGATTGCAACTGACCAGGGACCAGGTATTGCTGACATCCGTATGGCCATGACAAGGGGGTATTCTACAGGAAACACTCTTGGCGTAGGATTGCCAGGTGCAAAGAACCTTGTGGATGAATTTAATCTCGAAAGCCAGGTTGGCGTCGGCACTGCAGTAAGGATTGGGAAATACGTATAATATTAGCTGAGGTAAAACATGGTATCTGTATTCTTCCCGAATGGACGAGGCTTTGCCTTTTTCTTGCCATTTGTTAATTGTCGTTATCATGAAGAGTAATCAATTTCGCATCCGGGAAAATAAACTTTTATCAAAATTCTTTCTATGGAAAAAACGTATTGGATATTTGGTGGTCAATTGGAAATCGTGGTTGATGAAAAGGCAACCGATTCCCGTTATGACCTGATTGTCGGAACATTCCCCCCCGAGTACAGAAGTACCTCCTCATCAGCATCAGCAATATTCGGAATCGATCTTGGTAACGGAAGGGGAGTTAACCGTGTTTTTGAAAGATAAGACAGTAGTGTTGCAACCGGGTGAGCATATTTTCATTCCCATCTCAACGCCTCATGCTATTATCAACTCAGGTAAGAAAGTGGCCAAAGCATTAACGGTGGCTTCTCCCAGTGGTTTTGGCCGTTTTATTCGTGAGGTAGGTTTGCCTGCTGAAGCTGATGGTACCGCGCGCCAGCAACCGAACGATATGGCTTTAGTAATGAAGATTGCCAGCGAAATAGGTGATGTATTGCTTGGGCCTCCGGGATCGAGGCCTTAGTAACCCGATTGAGATTTGGCTTGTCCTTAAGTCTGTATCCTTAGCAAGGAAGACAAATAAGAGGCAATCTCACGCAAGAGACAGCCTCTTATCTTATTATAGTCCGAACAAAATTGATGGCAGTCGAAGTCGGAAAGACCTGACGTTTTTTTTGTGAGAATATTTTTGGCTCCCGGTGTTGTTGCTAACGATTGCTAGCAGGCGTTGGTTACCGAAAATTTGAGCGAGTTCTTATTTGAGAAGTATGGATATCTCAGAGATACAATCAATAAGATAGCCCAATTGTCCATGGCCCAAATGATCAATTTGAAGAATCAATATCTTGGTCTGACGGCTTTACAGAAGTACATGAAATTAATGACGTTACAGCCAGAAGTAGTAAAAAATGGTTCACTCATGGATATCGCGTCTTACCTGGAGATCACACCTCAATCACTGAGCCGGATCCGTAGAAGCATGTTGACAGTTGGCCGTACCTGAAGGATAAGTATAAAGCACGATGTAAGCCAGCGGAAGATGTTTAGCCGGGAGTGTAAAATAAACTGTGTCAATAATAACTATTGAGATATTGGAATGTGGAAAATCAGCGCTGGATTGCGCGTTGGGATTTTCCATATTTCAACGTCCGCTACAAATTAAGTCTTAACCTCCCTTCGAACCAAATTGATAATTGAGACACGGTATTTTTGCTGTATAATGGGAAAAGTCTTCTGATGTCATACTTTTAGAGGAAATGCTATTTAATGTACCTGTAAATTTTGATCGTAGCTCCGGTATCACGTGTTCAAATAAGCTAGGGTCATTATATATAATTTTTAGCGTATAGCTAATCTCTCAGGTCTTACAATATTCTTTAAGGTAGGTATTAATGGTGCTTTTTATAGAAAGTTGTCCTTTAAATAATGAGTCGATATTCTCGTATGCCCTGATGGTCCCTTTGAAAATAGCTAAAGAGGGCAATACATTCATAAACCAGATCAATTACGAAGTCCCTTAAAATCGTCTATGAAAATTCATCTGGAGTACGCCTTGCTAATGCGCGGAAAAGGCATTTCTTCCTACGCTTTATTAGCTTTCAGAGCCAAGTCTTGGATCGGCTGTGGCTTTTTGTGGTAAAATTTGTGGCGGTGTTTTATCCACCGCAGCAAGTAAGCAGCCGTTGTGGTAGATATATCCTGATCAGGAGCTTAACTAACCAGGTTGTCGTCCAAATCGGAAATTACGGTTTGTTTTAAGATCACATCCCGTAAACGGGCTTCGTGCTTATCGCCCCATTGCCCTAAGGCGGCAATCACTGGGATTACCGTCTTACCAAATTCGGTAAGGCTGTATTCTACTTTTGGCGGTACAACAGGATAAATTTTTCTAGTAACCAGTTCGTGTTTTTCCAATTCATTCAACTGCATGTTCAAAACTCTGCGCGAAGCATCAGGAATTTTGCGTTGCAGTTCGCTTGGCCGCTTATGTCCCTGGTCGATAAACCAAAGCAGGCGTATCTTCCATTTGCCGTACAGCACTTCACCTATCAGGTCAAGCCCACAGTTCAGGTTCGGTATTACTTTCCGCTCATACATATCGCAAAATTAAACCTATAGTCAAATGTGTGCAATAAGGGAAAAATTTATCCCTATCTGAATCGTAACTCCTTACTTGTGAGGAACTAGCGTACTGCAGAGATTTGTACAAAGAATCTAAAATACAATCTAATATGGATTATCAAAATGAGCTATCAGGCAGAGTTGCACTGGTAACAGGAGGCACAAAAGGAACCGGAAAGGCAATTGCAGAAAGGCTCTTACAAGCTGGTGCAACGGTAATTATAACTGCGCGGAATGCTGCCGAAAAAGTAAACAGCAGCCTGCATTTTATTCCTTCCGATCTAAGCAAGGCAGAAGATGCCCAAAAAGTAATCAGCGAAGTGCTGTCAACCTATGGCAGGCTGGATATACTGGTAAACAACCTTGGTTCTTCATCAACACCCGCCGGTGGTTTTTCAGCATTGAATGATGAGGACTGGTTATCAACCCTACAAGCTAATTTACTTGCTCCCGTCAGGCTTGACAGGGGATTTTTACCGCAAATGATCGATCGGAAAAGTGGCGTAATTATTCACATTGCTTCCATCCAGGGCAAATTGCCGCTATACGATTCTACCTTGCCGTACGCAGCTTCAAAAGCAGGACTAATCAACTACAGTAAAAGTTTGTCGAATGAAGTTACGCCAAAAGGTGTCCGCGTGTTAACGGTTTCGCCAGGATGGATAAATACAACAGCATCGATAGCATGGTTGGGTGAGATTGCAAGAAATGCAAATAGTACTGTAGAAGAAGCCCAGCAAAGCGTCATGGATGCATTGGGCGGAATACCTTACGGCAGGCCTGCCGAACCCGAAGAAGTAGCCGAATTGGTTGGCTTTTTGGTTTCACCAAGAGCCAATTACTTAACAGGAACAAATTTTGTCATTGACGGCGGAACGGTACCGACTATTTAACAACGTCAAAATAATCAATAATGAACTTACCAAAAGTAGTATCAGATTTAGTAAGCACACAAAACAGCTTTGACAGCGTTGCTTACGCAAATTGTTTTTCTGAAACAGCCGTGGTTTATGATGAAGGTAAAGCGCACAAAGGACGGAAAGAGATAAAACATTGGATCGAGGATGCCAACACGCGGTACGAGGCTACAATACAGCCCGTCAGCTTTGAAGAAAAAGGAGCGGAAAGCATTTTAAAGGCAAAGACTTCGGGGAAATTTGAAGGTAGCCCTATTGTACTTAGTTATCATTTAGAGATAGTTGGTGGATTAATACAGACATTAAAAATTACCGGATAATTGTGGACGGCTAATTTTAGCCGTTCTTGTTTTCTTTTGAATCCAGCGATCTGCGTATTTCCCAGGTAATTGATCAGCCGTCTGCTGGCAAATGAAACGATGGTTTGAATCCAGTTACCCCGACTTTTAAGATTTCGAATGAATTTTTCCGACTCCTATCGAATGCTCTGGTTTTTAACAACCTGGAGCATTTTTCTTTAGCCGCGGGTCAGTGCTAAAATGTGAGACTACGGCATTTTTTGAACGGGCTTAGTATTGCACATGACCCTGATGCCTATTTGAGAATAACAAGTATTTGCTAACTCGGCATAGAAATTTTTAAACGCATTCAATCATGGCACGAATAATTCACGGCGGTGCGACTCAGCCCAGGATATCAAAGAATCCATCATGGGCGCCAGACCCCGACTATACTCTGTAAATTCATATGCCGTCCATGAAGGATAATCCTCCTGGTGATGGATTCTGGCAATCACATGATTTGCTTCAAGCTCTCTTAACTCTTTGCTGAGCATTCTTGGCGTTATGGCGGGCATACTGTCTTTAATGTCTTTAAAACGGATGTTTCCTTGTCCCAAGGAGCGAAGGATGTATAGCTTCCACTTCCCATTGAGCACGTACAACGCATCCTGAAGATTCCGCAGTTCTGCGTCCGAATAGGTCTTATCACATTTTAGTCCCATAAGCAACTTTAGTATACATAAGTATAGTAACATTTGTCAATAGGGAACAATTCAGAATTTTGTGCGAAATATTTTACAACTATGAACGCAGAACAGAAAATCCAGATCGTTCTTGACCGCTTTGAAATCCAGGATGTAATTACCAAATACTCTTTCGGGCAGGACCTTAATCAGGGAGATAACCATAACGTGTCCGAAATCTGGAAAGACGTCTTTACGGAAGATGCCGTTTTGGATTACCGCGCAGCGGGCAACGAACCTACCTCGTACAAAAAAATGGTAGCGATTATGCGCGGCGATGGAAATGCGCAAGGTAACATGAGTGGCTTTTCGAATTGGCAGCACCTGATGGGTAATCCCGTTGTGCAGATAACGGGTGACACGGCCTCTGCCCGCACAGATCTTTGGGCGACACACAAAGGAAAAACATTGGATGGTAGACCAACACCATCATTGTACGTTGCAGGAGCCTTTGTCGACGAACTTCTGAGAACGGAACTTGGATGGCGCATCCGTTACCGAAAGCTGGAAATCCACTTTATGGACTTTTTGCAACCTCTGCCGTTTCCGGGTTAAGAACCGTGCAGCACTACTTTATACACAAGCGTCTCCATTCTTTCGTTACACCATTATTGGTATACTCCATGATACCGGGTACAAGATGAACGCTCTGTGTTTATACTTTTACATAAAGCACTATATATTATGAATGATTTTCAGGGGAAAACTGCGTTGATTACGGGAGGTAATAGTGGTATAGGATACGCTACCGCTGTTGAGTTAAAAAATAGAGGCGCCAAGGTAATTATAACCGGCCGAAGGAAAGAGGCGATCGATAATACGGCCAAAGAGCTTAATGTATTCGGCAAAGTGGCGGATCAGGGTAATATTGAAGCGATCGAACACCTTGCCGCTGAAGTTGAAAAGGAATTCGGGAAAATTGATATACTTTTTATCAATGCCGGCGTTACCGCGAAAGCCACCATCGATAAGGCCACACCTGCGTTGTGGCAGCAAGTTGTTGACGTAAACCTCACAGGGGCGTACTTCACGCTGAGTCGATTTATTCCATTATTAAAGGATGGGGGCTCCGTTGTGTTTTTATCCTCTGTAATAGCAACTAGAACCATTGCCGGATCTTCTTTATATGCACTCTCCAAAGCGGCCGTTAATTCCGTCGTAAAGACAGCAGCGCTTGAGCTTGCGCCACGACGGATTCGCGTTAACGCTGTGAGTCCTGGTCCTACGGAAACTGGTGTGTTCTCTAAAATGGGCCTCGATGATGCGACGATGCAAAATGTAAAAAATACCCTGCAGAGCAAGATTCCATTAGGTGCGCTTGGGGATGCTGCAGACGTGGCGAAGATGGTATCTTATTTGTGTACGGACAATGCTCGTTTTATTACGGGGTCGGAAATTATCCTTGATGGGGGTATGACGTTGTGCTAAAAAGGGCAAGGGCCGGTTGGTTGCCGGCCCTCGTTTTGAAACAGCGAAATCTGGGGACAGATCCTCAAAATTAAACGTTAGTGGATAATCACGTCAATTGGGATAGCAGCTACTGCGACATCAGTTTTGCTAGTGAGATAATCACGCCGAAGTGGCGGCCTTCGTGAATGGCATTGGTGATCATGGCATCTTGAAAACTGTCGATCGTGATACCCGATGGCAAGCTCCAGGATTTGTAAGACTCCAGCTTGCCCGATGCAATATCGAATGCCAGCCGTTCAAAGGCATCTGTAAACGTCGCTCGGATTTTTTCGATCTCCTGCTGTGTTACAAAATCAGATGGCGTGGTTTCTGGCGCAAATTGCGCAAAATAGGACATGTCGATGGTCGGCTTCAATCCACCGAGCGTATAACAAAGCATCTGCTGCGTGAATACCATATGGCCGATATTCCAGACCAGATTATTTTTCATTCCTGTAGGGATATGATTCAGCTGCACCTCGTTCAATTGCTTTGTCAGATCCAAGATGCTATGACGTACATAGCGGATCAATTCGATTTCTTTTTTCAATTTTGTATTCATGGTTATTGTGCTCAAGACTGACAGTCGATCATTACATTGTCAAGATTGCCGGCAATGGCAGCGGCATCCATTGCTTCATTCAAATCCGACATTTTGAAAACTTTCGGTTTGATAACATCGAGTGGCAACTGGCCGCTTTTCACGAGTTCCAGCATTTGGCGTGTAGCCTCCCTCGGATACATGAAATTTCCAAGGATCGACCAGCTGTTGATCATCACGTAGGTGTATGGAATCGGGAGGTCGACTGCCATGCTTCCCATAATGACCAGCCGGCCGCCTGGCACAAGACTGAATAGTGCCGCTAATGTGGAATTGGGATCTGTAGCGTTACCCACCATGTCGAAAGCGATATCGGCGCCTCCTCCACAAGCTCCGCGAATCGCTTTTGCATCTGCCTGCGCATCTCCTTGCAACGTAACCGGCACTACCCGCATTCCGGCTTTTGCCGCTACTTGTTTTAGGGCCGCTGTGTTGCGCCCGGTAATAACGACCTTCGAGGCTCCCATGGCCACTCCAAGAAAGACAGCGGCGGCGCCAAATGATCCGGTTGCGCCGTTGACAACGAGGGTTTCTCCTGCTTTAAGTGCTCCCTTTAAAAGACCACCATAAGGCACGACGAATCGCGTCACGGCAGATAGCTGGGCATCTGTATAGTGCTCGAGGCCGTCGAGTGGCGTTACCGTTTCCACGGGAGCGAGCACGTAAGGTGCCAGTGTGCCGTCGGGCCAATCCATTTGAACGGGTAGCGCGGTGTCACCGTTTTTGGTAATGCCCAGCAATATCATCATGGGGCTTTTTACATTGTCACGTGCGACAATATGTGACGACAGTGCCACGCGTTGCCCAGGCTTCAGGTGCCATACATCCTGGCCGACTTCTTCGACATAGCCGATGGCGTTGCTCCCCATGGTGAATTCCTGGGGCGGGGGATTATAGACAGCCAATTTTCCCTCTGTATAGCTTTTCAGGTAGGATACGAGGGCCGATACGGAAACCTTTATTAATACGCTTCCCGCGCGCACAGGTGGCACAGGGACTTCTTTAAAATCAAGTTTTCCGCCCATTTTTTCCAGGCGCCAGGCTTTCATTTGCTTTTTCATAACTCCGTGGTTTATGAATGCAAAGATTGTCCACAGAATAGGGTCAGGGATAGCCTAAAGCAAAGGGATACCTACTAAAATCAAAGTATTTATTTACGAACGGATAATGGGGTTTGCCCGGTATGTTTTTTGAAAAACGTCGTAAAATGGTTGGGGTAGTCAAAACCCATACAATACGCTATTTCGCTCACGGTCCAATCGGAGTAATGTAGCAACGCTTTGCTTTCGGCAATCAATCGTTCTGCGATGTGCGTCGTTGTGGATTTTCCGGTTACTTGCCGAACAACGGCGTTCAGGTGATTAATGTGTACAGCGAGTTCCGAAGCAAAGTCGGCAGGCTTCTTTTGTTTGACGGTATCCTTTGGCGAGGTCAGTGGAAATTGATTTTCCAGTAGATTTAGGAACTGCGCTGTAAGCCTTGTCCCTGCATTCTGTGGGCGACGCGGCGCTGCCAAGGAATGCTGCTTTATACCTTCGTGGATGAGCAATCCAACCAGACTTTGCAGAATTTCCCGCTGAAATACGTAGGACGATTGCGTGTCTTCCAGTATTTGCTCAAAGAGAGATGAGACTTTCGACAGGGCAGATTTCGTCAAAACACAAACCTGCGGGCACTCTGGCTGAAATAGATCGGTTTCCTGGAGCAACTTAAACGAGCCCGATCCTGACAGGAAGTTGTTAGTGAAAATACACCAGTAACCCGATCGCGTCGTGGTTGAGGAACTAAAACTATATGGCACTAAAGGATGAAGAAAAACCAACGTCGGACGAATGATATTCATTGTTTGGCCGTCGTATTTCAATGCCCCGGGATCTTTGATTAGCCAAATTTTATAGAAATCTCTTCGGGATGGCAGCTCCTCTTTAATGGTACCCGAGTGGTTATAATACTCTGCTTTGATGGAGGCTACGCTCTTCAAAAGAATCTGTTTCATCTCGCAAAAATACAAAAATCAAAGATTTGAATTTCAATGAAGGACGTGGTTTAATCCATTAGGTTGGAACGAACCACCGAACATAGGATTCTCGCTTTCGATGTCGCGGTCCGCTTCTGGTGTGCGGCAAAACTCGGATTATTACTCCTTTTTGATTGATGTCGAAGATGAAATCTTCAATTTGTGTGAGGAAATTGTAGAAATTCGGTTTAATCGCTCCAATTCTTCAAGAAATTGGTTCGAATTTTTGCCATTTACCTCGACTTTTAAGATTAAGAATGCTTGCGATATAGTTGTACGGCCACGTATCTTATGTACCCAGGATAATTGTTATTTTCGGACTGAAAATTTGAAGATATCTTTGAATAATATGAAGTATTTAAATTTTTTCAACGATGAAAAGGTTTTAAGCTGCGTAGAGGGCTCATCTGTAGAAGAGGTTGATCGGTTGGAAAAAGAACTGGGCGTCAGAATACCCGGGGCCTTGAAGGAGTATCTATTGCTGATGGGTGTAAAACCAATTGACAAAGTATACGATGAACAAGGCACGAATGACATGAAAATGCTTTATGAGTGGATCTACGAAGATATCGAGGAATATAGAGCTCAAGGGTTTGCTTTAAATGAAATAAGAATTATTCTACCATTTGAAAGAGTAATGGACAACTATTTCTATGTTCCTGTTGAAGATGGCGTTGAGGATCCACCCGTGATGACTTTGGTGATCGGTTCAATACCTATCGTAAAACTGTATGCGGAAAGTATAGGCGATTTTATCAAACCGCTCTATGAATGGCTCTTGGAAAAATTGCATCAGGTGAATGACTGAGCTAGCTTTTTACGCGTCTTCTGTGCTTCAGCGATCTTCAATATGTATGCAGAAACGGTAGAAATCCTATTGAATCGCTCCAATTCTTCAAAGAAATGGTTCGAATTTTCGCCAGTTACCCCGACAGATAAAAGCCTGCAGATTTTCAAAATTTGCAGGCTTTTTTTGTGGGTAGTTGAACGGATTCGAACCCAGCCCGATACCGAAGATTTATGACAAGGGCGGAAGATGTTTTTAGCAGTGGTTCCGGAAGCATTCCTATTCGCTTTTCAATGCTTTAGCCGGGTTGCTGCGGGTAGCGCGAATGGCCTGGGCGCCGATCAGCATACAGGCGATTAGTAATACCACAAGTAAGCCGATGAATAGCTCGGCAAATTGCATAGGCGTGTGATATGGGAAATTTGTAAGTACAATGTTTTCGAAGAAGACGTATGTTGCCGGTAGGGCAATAAAGGCAGATATCGCCAGGAGTGTCAGGAATCCGCGGCTTAATAGATATATCAGGTTAACCGTGCTGGCCCCCATCACCTTTCGGATACTGATCTCTTTCAGTCGCGTCTCCGTTGTGAAGACCACCATGCCGAACAGGCCCATCGACGCGATTGAAATGGCCAGAAATGAAAGGAAGCCAATGATCTTAATCTGCACAGAGAACTCGCTGTACGCGTCTTCTATTTCTTCGTCAAAGAATTTGGCCACGAAGGGATGAACAGGATCGATCTTCTTCCACCGCGACTCGATCTTGTTGAGCGTTGCGATCATGTCTGTGCTTTTTAGTTTTACATTAACGATGGTCTGGTCTGCCGGTGTCCAGGGCATGAGTGCCACTGGTCCGATGCGATTGTCTATCTTTCCGTAATGAAAGTCTTTCATCACGCCAACAATGGTAACCTTACAGTTACGCACATTGAAACTGCTAAACGTAAGCTCTTCACCAATAGCACTACCAGGATCGTTGTTGCCAATATGAAACCTTTTCAAGAATTGTTCATTCACAATTACCTCACTTATGGCTTCTGTTGTTGTAGGGTGTGCACTGAAATTTCTTCCCGTTATCAGCTCGTATTCATGTAGTGGTAAATAGTTTTCATCCACATGATTCGTCATTACCAGCGCGGAGTCGTTCAAATCCTGGTATCGCATAAAGCCACCCCAGGCGTTCCCAACGCTCGTTACGATTAACGAGCGGGATACTCCGGTTACCTCCGGCATTTCGTTCAGGTCCTTTAGAAGTGCATCCGGCTTATTGCCTTGCATATCGATGTTCAGTATGTTATCTGTATTGAATCCCAGGTCGAAGGTAAGAATCGCTTTATACTGCACATAGCCAATGGCAGTTGCCGTAATGAACATAAGCGTAACCGTGTATTGGATTACAATCAACGCGCGTCGCAGCGCAACGTGTTTAAATACGGTTAAAGATGATAAATTCCGGAGAGCCTGAACTGCGCTAATGTTCGAAAAGAATAGAGCCGGCAGGAAGCCGGCAATAACGCCTATAGCAATCGCAAATGCCATAAACGCAACCACCGTGGTTGGTGTGAGCTCCAGCGTAACCATATGCTGCATCTCTGGAGCAATGTTTATGAGCTGTGGCCGTAATACCAGAAACTGGAGATAAGAAAGCGTCAGCGCTGCGAGCGACATAATAACGGCCTCGGCAATAAACTGCTGCTGCACCTGGCTTTTTCCGGCGCCAGCAGCCTTACGAAGACCTATCTCCTTGAACCGTCGCATAGCACGTGCCATGGAAAGATTGGTATAGTTGAAACACGCCGATACGATAACAACAAGCGTGAGTCCGCCAAGCACCCAAAGCATTCGGGGAGATACGTGAACACCGGCTGTGCCAGGGCCTCCTTCGATGCGCTGAAATTCTTCTGCTACCACTGTTTCATATAAGGGGAGAAGTTCGAGTTCAAGCCGGGTTCTTTCCTCAGTTATATTTTCGGCTGCTGCAATTGCGTTAAGTTGTGATTGAATAGAACCTACGTCGGCGTTTTCGGATAACAGCAGATAAACATAGTTCAACGATAGGTTTGTCCAGGCATCGAAACGCCCATCGGTTTTTCCGGCAGTATTTATTGTGGCCAACGATGCCAGCGCTTCGAAATGAATGTGTGAGAAAAATGGAACATCCTTCATGATTCCCGTTACCTGATAGTCAATAGAATCAATTGTAATGGATTTGCCAGACGCCGTCTCATTGCCGAATAGTTTCCTGGCGGCAGTCTCTGTAAGGACAATCGAGTAGGGGGCTTTTAATGCTGTATCGGGGTTGCCTTCCAACATCGGAAACGTAAAGATGTTAAACAATGACGGATCGGCCCAATAGCCTTCAATTGGAAGTGTCCTATTCCCTGCGATCACGTCTTTTGGAAATTCGCCGCGCAACATAGTCACCGCGTCGACGCCAATCATTTTCTCCTGGACAAGCCTTGCTGCCCGTACGGAGGTTGTAGCATATTTACGAGCATGTTCGCGATTTTCTGTAAGTATACTGGAGATACGATAGATTCTCGCGCCATTTTTGTTAAACCGGTCATACGCATGAAGATCGAGCAAGAACGCAATCAGCAATAGTCCGACAGACATGCTGATGGAAAGGCCCACGATATTTATGGCCGAGAACAGCTTGTTTCGGATAATATTGCGTAATGATGTTTTAATGTAGCTGCGAATCATTGTCAAGCGGATTAAAGGTTACCGGAACGCTATGCCCGGCGCGACGGGCTATGTACTAATTTACGGAGAATCATTTACCGATTCGTATACATGTGACGAACCCCACAAATGCCGGGACAAACTTTATACGGATCATTAGATCCGGGGGAAGTGACTGAATAATTACTCAGATATGTTTCCAATAGTATGGTTTGAGCAGTACAACAACCTCAAATCCTCCACCAAAAGGTTCGAGATTTTGCTACTTACCCCGACTTTTATGATTTCGTATGATTTTTAACGATTATTCGTGAATCTTTCTGACTTTAAAAAAAGGCATCCAACTTGGATGCCTTTTTCCATTTCCAACCCGGCAAACAAATCGAATGCTATGTTCGTGCTACTGGCCTTTAATGTAAAGCTTGAAACTCTAACCATAGTTCTTCTGAACTGTTTTGAGTAAGTCATGTGGATATCCCTTGGTAACAGCGCTAATTTTATCTAAATGTGTAAGGTGATCGGAACTCAAGTGAAGTTTAAGTGCATTGAGTCCGTCCTTCAGATGCGTAAGCGTTCGGGCGCCGATTACGGGGAAGCCATTCTTCGTGAGCATCCAAGCTAAAGCCACCTGCCCGGTGGTTGCGTTGACTTCAGCTGCAATCGTTTCTAATGCGTCAATGATGGCAGTCGTTACTGTATCTTCGTGATAGCCATTTCCCGATTGCGTCAATCGTCCCGTTGATCCCTTTCTATATTTGCCCGTCAGCAGCCCTCCGGCTAGGGGTGAGTAATACATTTCACCCATACCGAAAAAATCCGCCATGCTTGTCAATTCCCGATCAGCGTCACGCTTTAAGAGGTTATACTCGAACTGCAATGCGGTGAGTGGAATAGTACTGGCGATAGCTGCTGCCTTCCAGGCGGGGAAATTAGCCAGTCCAGCATAGAGCACCTTTCCTGTTTTGATCAGGTCTTCAAGGCCACGGGCAATTTCGTCTACTGGTGTTAGCCCGTCATCGAAATGCGGCATGTAGATGTCTATATAGTCAGTTTTGAGGCGTTTTAAGCTGGCATCAATAGCCTGACGCATAGCCTTTCGGTGATTACCCCTGTTAGCCGGCAATGCGTTCTGTTCATCGCTAAGGGTATATTTAGTGCATAGAATGAAGTTGTCACGGTTAGGCTCTATGAACTTGCCAACAATCTCCTCTGCTTCTCCATATTGATACTGATCGGCCATGTCAATGAAGTTTCCACCCGCGTCGACATAAGCGGTTAAAATTTGAGGTATCTCTTCTGCTATAGCTCCATAGCGGCGTTCACCCAAACTTGCTGCTCCGAGAATCACCTCACTGGCCGGTAGTCCTGTCTGTGTTCCAAAAACTTTATATTTCATGGGGTAAAGTTCCCCGGGCAAACACGCAAAGTCAAGTACGGCTAAATTCAGCCGTACCAGAAAAAAACAAAGGAATGACCGATATTTGCACGATGTATCAGAAAAAGCTGCCGGTTGAACTTGAATGTGGCCTTCATCTCTTTATGGAGGTAGTGAATGGGAAGTGGAAGATCAGCCTGATCTGGTGTATCCATAATGGCATCCAAAGACCAGGCGAATTACAGCGACGAATTCCGAAAGCCTCGCGACGGTTGTTAGACACACAACTGGCACAGCTTCAGAAGCACGGTATTGTAATTAAGAAGACATCCAATCAAAAGCCTTTGAAGGTCGAGTATGAACTCACGCCGCTGGGGCAAACACTAATTCCCGTCATTGAATCGACCGCCCGTTGGGGAGAGATGAATCGAGGCATTCTTGAGTCGCTTATTCAATCATAGCACCTACCTTATTTCAAGGATATGCTGGTCCCACAAATTTTAAACTTCTAGACGCCATCCCTTTTTTGACAATCTGAAAAAACCTTTTTGTATTTAGAGATTAGGTGAAAGGCACATGGGCTTCTTCTGTAAGAGGCGACCTGGGTTAGTTCACTGCATTATCCTTGAGAATTATTTACTCGGCACGTGGCCTGTCGCTCTTATGCAGCTTAGAAATCCTCAGTTTATATGCAGAAACGGTAGAAATCCGGTTTAATCGTTCCAATTCTTCAAAAAACGGGTTCGAATTTTTGCCAGTCACCTCGACAGATTAAAAGTCTGCAAATTTAAAAAAACTTGCAGACTTTTTTTGTGAGTAGCTATACGGATTCGAACTCCTTGCCGCAAACTAAGAATCATGATAAGTAATGATTGTATACTTGACTCACCGACCCTGGCGATACATCCAAGTAAACCCGTCGGCTAACAGATATTCAGCTTGCTCTCGTACGACTGAGTCGCCCAACGTAGCAGCTCGAGCCACGAGTGAACGGAGTTCCTGTTCAAAGCTTGTCGGTGTAAGACCATCACAGGCTGTCCGAGCAAAACGCAAATAGCTGATTGCACGTAATTGCCGTTTCGGGCTTGAACTTCCGAGCGCCAATTTCAATGCCAAGAGTCTAGTCCAATTTTTTCTATTTTCCTTCCACCACTTCTGTGCGATGCTGGCGCACGCCATTAGGTGTTGGCAATATACATCGTGCGAGGCTATCGGTGAGGCGGAGGTTGAGTGAGAACCTGTTTTCAGGTATTGCGCATAGTTGTCCCGGTGTAACTGTAGTAGGCTGTCTTCTTTGATTGGGGGACCCATATATCCAAAATCCTCAAATGTCAGTTCCTCTAAAGTCCAACCGGCTCGTACTGCAACCCAGTCCAATTCATAGGGTATAATCAGTCCATGCCCATAGAACTCCGTTATTAGCAAATGTATTTTGTCTTATCAATGGGGATATGCTCAAAAAAAGTTTTTCTATGTAGTGCATATGAAACGGTCGGAGATGCGGACACCCTTCCGTGTTAACACAAATTGACATCTTTTGCTTTAAATTTCGACTTGCCGAAATCTTTGTTATCTACCGGATAACTAACTCTTCAAATCGCTGCGTTTCATTAGTGATTTTGTCTGCTTCGATTGGATTTCGCGTAACGGGTTTAAAAGATTTTGATAACCTTGTGCATAATATACTCCATGGACAGGGACTTTAGAGATGATCTTTATACTGCGATCGCATGTTTTGTGTTTATGGCAGCGATCGCGCTTTTCAATACATGGTACATCAGGTGCCTATATATCTGTTGTCACCACACTGGTTACTTCAGCCACAGTCAATACGTATGCCCTTACCTTTCTTTCTGACTTTCTATATTACTGCCAACCTGTGCTACGAAAAAGCACCGCGTGGAGGGAACTTCACCTATACCTGCATCTGCCCTGGTCATTGTAGAGGGGGTGAACACCCCGAGGGATTCACTAATCGCTCGGGGTGTTTCACTGATTTTGGAGACGAAGAAGATCAAGTGTAAAACCTGACTGAAATACATCGAAAAAGGCTTATTTGCTCTTCTTTTTCTCCTTAGCCTTTGCCATTAATTTTTCCTTCATAGCCTCTTTATTTTTAACGTAGGTTTCGTATTGTGCGGGTTCGAGCACCTTTTTTAATTCGTTATCCTTTTCGTCTGATACGGCTTTTAATTTTTTAAGACGTTTGAATTTTGCGGTTTCCCCCTCGTAGGTAGCCCGCATTTTTTTTGAATAGATAACGTTTATGTCACTTACAAGAGCCACCTGTTTTTCGGTAAGCGAAAGGTTCTCCTTCATGTACTCAGTTTGCATCTGAGCCCTCTCCTCGGGAGAGGATTTGGTCATAAATTCGTCGAGTTTTTCCTGCGCAAAAGAAGTGCTGCAAATGAATATGAGACTAAAAATTAGTGCAGTAACATTTTTCTTGGTTTTCATTGGTTATGTGTTTTAGTTTTGCGCAAAATAACGATATGCCTATGTACCTAATGTAATAATGTAAGTGAAGCGACCATATAAGCAGGCGAGACTGCCACGCATTAAGGTAATTTGTTATGGATTCCCGAGGTATTTTTCCTTTCGTTTTTGATGCCTGCATTAAGCGCAGCGAAAGCTGGGCAATGAAATGTAATTCTGCATCCTTAGTGGCTAAATTGTTGACGATGCGTTGACGGTTAGGGCGGAAATTACTGTTGTGTTTTGCTGCGGTTGAGCTCCTCCGCGGTCTGTCTCATAACGTAAACCTGGCTTGTATTCGTGCAGTCGTGTACACCAGTCCATTGTCGATATGGAAGTATTTAAGGGGATTTTTATTGTGGAATAAAGTTGTTTTGATGAAGGATAAGGAAGCTCGATAAGAGCTTTGTGATGCGCTTTGTCAGGTGATAGATGCCGTTTTTTCGTAAGAGCTTCTATCGCAGACGGGTCGGTACATGTTACGGGGATGCACATTGACCAGCTAAAAAAATTAATGGTCACAATTTGAATGAAGTATGCTTATCAATTTAGTTTAACCTCCGGAAACTTCAATACCAGACCCGTCTGCAAAATAAAGCCTTTGTTATTGACTTGCTGTATCGGTTCCGGTGCTTCTCCTATCGGCGTCGTAAGCAAAGTCCACCCCCTCGTATTGTTACTTTTATATAGCCCAAATTCCTGGGTCGGTATAAAGCCAGCGGTAAAGTTTAACCGCCAATTCTTCCAAAAGCGATACTCATAATAGGCAATGCATGAAAGTTGTTTTAAACGAATATAGTCATCTGTCTCTGCCATCCTGAAGCTGATTATCCACAAATCCCATCCACCACCAAATGTTGACCTTTTCCCAGTTGTATAAACAAGCCGTCCATGAATGGGCAACCTGCACGTGATCCTCCACCGCTCATTGATATAGTAGTCCATGTCTAAAAGCGGAACGACCTGGTTACCGAAAAATTGTCTGGAAAAAGCCAAACCCATGCCCATGCGGGAATACTCCGAATATTTAATATGAAAGCTTCCAGCCATTGAATAAATCAGATCCTCGCTGCCAATATCCCTCCATTCGGAATTAAGAGAGACCACACCAGCCAGCGAAACGGAATTTACTTCATTGATTTTATACACTCCGACCAGGTCAATATTGGCGTTGTGCAACTGTCGATTGAACACGTTTGGCATATCTTTCATCGAGACATTTCGATAGCTTTCACCAGTAAGCACAAACAAGTCGTTTTTTTTATAAACGGGCATTCGTATTTTTACATTGGCTATTTTTGCACTGGCCGATGTATCGTTGCTCCGAACTGGCGTATAAGTATAATCAATGTGAAATAGATCTTTATCTTGCGAATGTCCTTCGAACCATAGCATCATTGCCAATACCCCCGTTATTTGCTTAATAGACATAGATCATTGATTTATTTCATGAGCATTTTATATAGTACCGGCTCTACAAATCGGGTAATGAACAAGGAACTCAGTAACCCGCCGATCAACACCAATGCAAGCGGTGAAAAGAAATCAGAGCGCTCCAGTACGAGTGGGATCAGTGCACATACGGCCGTGAGTGTCGTCAGAAATATAGGTGTGAACCGCTCTTCACGGGCCAATTCGATAGCTTTGTCTATATCGTGTCCCTCCCGGCGCATCTGATTGGTAAAGTCTACGATAATGATCGTGTTTTTTACCTCCAGGCCTATGAGGGTGACGACTCCGATAAATGCGGTAAACGAGAAGGTATAGCCGGTTAACCAGAGTGCGATGACCGAGCCGACGACGCCGAGCGGAATAGCTGACGCTACAATGATGGTGCCTTTGATTCCGTTAAATGCTAAAACCAACACTACGATAATTGCCAATACAGCGATAATCAATGCGGTTGTAAGTCCGCCAAACGATTCTTTTCGTTTTTCCATTTCTCCACCAGCCTGAATTTTATAGCCTGCTGGTAATTTGATTTTTTCCATCTTTTTTAATACATCATTTGTGACGTTGTTTGTAAGATAACCCGGCAGTACACTTGCCGTTATAATAACTGTACGGTGCTTGTTATAATGCTGAATGCCGGAGGCTGAAGTTTCAAAATTCCACCTGGCGATTTCGCTCAGTGGAATCAGCTTTCCCCGTAATGAAGCCACGTAAATCGTACTCAGGAAAAGGAACGTATCTTTTTGTTTTTCGTCCACAGTAACCACAATGTCATAGCTGTTGCCATCCGAATCAGTGTAATCACCAGTAGGCAATCCTGTAAAGGCCATCCGTAGCGTTTTGGATACTTCGCTTAACGGTATGCCCAGCGCCAGCGCCTTTTCCTCTTTGATTTTCAAGTGCAGATCAGCCTTGGTTTCTTCCAGGGGATTCTCTACATACGTAGTTCCTTCTGTATGGTCCATCATGGTTTTTACTTGCGCCGCCAAGCCGCGCAGCGTATCCGTGTTATTACCAGCGATACGAATTTCTATTGGATTTTGTACGGGCGGCCCCTGCACAAATTCTTTAACCTGCACCTTAGCGCCGGGGTATGTATCGAACGATCGGCGGAGTGAGTCCAGCAATAGCGGCCAGGTATCCTTATCGTAACGTTCCAGTTGACAGAGTATCTGCGCCGTGTTTGATTGCTGTGATTGTTGCGGCAGGTTATAGTACACCTGCGGGGTGCCCTTCCCGATGTTGGTAGAGTACCGCGTTATGGCAGGGTGTTTTTGAATTTCGCGCTCGACCCAACGCGCAGTGCTGTCAACAGCGGCCATATTACTTTCAAGCGGCATGGTAACATTTACCAGGAATAGAGGCTTTTCGGCTGTGGGAAAAAATGCGACGCCAACCTGTTTAAAAAGTAATAAGCTTGCAGCGACCAATGCGGCAGCGACCAATAATGTGGTTTTGGGGAACTTCAGACAAAGGTGCAACATTTTGAGGAACGGACCTTCATTCAGCTTCATGACCGCCCGGTAGAACATGTTGTCGCCAATTTTGTCTTTTAGTATTGTGCTTGAGGCAAGCGGTGTAAGCGAAACAGAAACGAAGATTGATCCGATCATAGTATAAATGACTGCCAACGGCAAGCTGCGGATGAATGCCCCGGTAGACCCTTCCATGGTTACCAAGGGCAGAAATGAAAGGATGATACAAATGGTTACGGTTATAATTGCGGGAAGCAGCTGGTTGGTACCATTTACGGCCGCGTCAATTTTCGACTCTCCCTTACGCAGCCTGGCCACGATATTTTCTACAACAATGATCGAGTCATCTACCAAAAGCCCCAATGCAATGACAAGCCCTACAATAGAGAATTGATTAAGGGAATAGCCGGTAAGATCCAGCAAGGTAAGTCCGATAAAGATACAGGTGGGAATGGCAAACATGACTACGTAAGAAGCACGCAAACCAAGAGGCAGCAGCGTAAATAAGACCAGAACAATAGCGATGGCAAAATCGCGATACAGACCGCTAAGTCGGTGCGCCACACTTTTACTTTGGTCAAACACTTTTTCAATGATAACCCCAGGCGTATTGTGGAGATACGGTGAGATCTCGGCTTCTATCTGCTCGGTTATCCTGAATATGTCGGTATTATCCTGCTGGCTAACGGTAACGAATGCAGATGTTCTACCATTTTGCCGGGCATAGTATTTTTTTAGCTCATAGCCTTCTTTTACATCAGCGATCTGTTTCAGAAATACCAGATTTCCGTTTTCCGACTTGACGATCGTATTGCTGATCGCATCAATGGTTTCATATTCGGTCGATGTGGTAACATTGTACCGGTTAGTCGACACATCGATATACCCGGACGGTATTTTGCCCGAGGTACTTTGAATGGCGTCTGTTACACTTTTGAGCGTGACGCCGAGGGCAGCCATCCGAACAAGATCTATATTTACGTTTACCTGCTGTTGCGGCAGCGCATGTATAGCGACTTCGTTGACGCCCTTTACTTTCTCTATCGCGGTTTTCAGCGTTTCGGCTACCTTCTCCATTTCTTTGTATGACAACTCATCACTGGTAATGGCGTATTGCAGTATGTTCACATTAGAGGTAGATCCCTGAATCACCTCCACGCTGGTTACGCCGGACGGAAGTGTCGGCATGAGTTTGCTGATTTCGCGCTGGACCTCATCGTATTTCTGATTTTCGTCGGCGCTTTGCTGAAACCGGATCTGCACGTTTGCCACACCGTCGTTGATCTGGGTTCTGATAAAGTCAACTTCTGTCAGCGCTCCCAACGCCGACTCGATAGGGTTCACCACCATCTCCTCCATATCGGAAGGACTGGCGCCAGGATAAACGGGAATGATGATGAAATTTGCCAGCGGAAAAAGCGGATCCTCACTCTTTGGCATTAACCGGAATGATTGATAGCCCCAATAGCTCAACAGCAGAAAGATGCAGACGGTAAACTGCCAATTCTTTATAAAGAATTTAGGAATGTTCATAGTAAATGGTGTGCGGCGATGTTACTGTACGACTTTGATTTTTACACCTTCACGAACTTTGGTTTTTCCTGCAGTGACAATACGCAAGCTGGTGTCTAGCGATTCCTGGGTGGTTACGCTATAGGCGTTTATGTCGACAATATGCACAGTTTGTTTATGTACGGTGCTTTCGTTACTGACGACGAAGATTGTCGCCACATCGTTGTTGACGTTGAACAGTGCTTCGACAGGCAATGTGGTCATCTGCGTCATTTCGTATTCCGACACATATAACTTTCCTGTAAGCCCGTATACGATGGACTCGCCCGGATCGAAAGATGCGTAACAATCATATGTTCCCGTTTCTTCCGCGGGTATGTTAGATAAGAGAGTTACGATGCCCGGCATTGTTTTATCCGGAAGCACGTCGATCACGATCTGACAATTCTGACCAAGATGAAGCTTCATTCTATCTTTATCGCTCAATGATGTCTTGAATAGCCATTTTTTGTTTTGATGGTTGGCCGCTATTGAGAAACATGGTGCCCCCGGGGATTTGAATTCGCCATGGTTGACCTGACGAACTGTAACGAAACCGTTGTCCGGGGCAAAGAGATAGGCCTGACTAATATTGAATAAAATCCCGTCGCGTTGCGCGTGGGCGGTAGCCAGGCTAGTTTGTGTATTTTGCAACTGCTCTACTGTTGCCACCGTGTCTTTTACCAGGTTGGAGATCCGTTCCAAGTCGCGTACCAGTTTGGCAATGTTCTCATCGACCTGGCGAAGCTGTGTCGTTAGCTCCGTTGTATTTAACGCGGCCATTAATGTTCCTTTCTGAACGTAATCTCCCTCGTTAGTCAGCACCTTATCGACAACACCACCGGTTTTAAATGAAAGTACAACTTCATTCGTACTGCCGATTCTGCCACTGGACGCTACTACATCGGGCGCGTCGCGTTGCCTAGGGTTTACAATACGGACAGCAACAGCAGTCTGTTTCCGGGCTTCGCCCGCGTGATCGGCGTTGCATGCTATCGCCAGAACAGGCATAAGCAACGCCATGACTATATTTTTTTTATTCATTACTCTGAAATTATTATAATATATTTGCCGGCCACCTCGTTATATGACGTTGCTTTTTGAAGTAATTCATAGTACCACGACTGCATATCGATGGAGGACTGTATAAGTTGTTTTTCTGCGTCGGTCAACTCAAGGATGTTGGCTGTGCCCACTTTAAATTTTTCATGGATGACCTCGTAGTATACCTGTGCACTGGTGTACCCTGTGCGAACAGAAGACTGGTTTTGCAGTTGAGTGGCCATGTCATTATATGCCGTACGTTCGTTGAGCGCAAGCTGCTCTTGCTGCATCAGATATTGGGTGTGAACCGTTTCCATCTGAATAGTCGCCTGTCTGTATCGCGCTTTATTTACTCCGGTATGAAACAAATTCCATTTCAGCGATAGTTGTATGCTTGCGATTGGTAGTCGCTGATTCTCTAAATCAAATTGAGATCCCTGGATTCCCCCGAAGACTTTCAACTGGAGCGTAGGTAAACTGGCGGCACCGGCTACCTTTATTTGCGCCTGCGCTACGTCCTCCGTGTGGCCCAGATAGTCAAGCTTATAACCTGTATATATTGTATCGCTTTCTTGTATCGCACTATACTGCGCATTGTGCTTCCATTGGTATTGAGCGTCTACTTCTATAGGTGTTTCAGCCGGTCTGTTGATCAGGAAATTGAAGTAATATTGTGCCCTCGCAAGATCGTTTTGAGCGTTACGCTGCATAGCGTCCATTTCACTTGCGGTCGCTTTTGCCTTATACAAAGCGTCTTTTGTGGTCTTTTGATTCAGAATCAGCTTTTCCACTGCCGAAAGGCTTTCGTGCGCCAACGTCACGCCCTGGCCAGACGCCTTTAGAATGCCGAACGCCTGGAGATACTGGAAGTAAGCGATCCGTATATCGGCTTCGAGCTCTCTCTTAAAATCCTCCAGTCTTGCCTTATTGGCTTTCACCGAAGCTTCTTTAGCCTGCCTGTTATAGGCCAGTTCAGCACTGTAGACAGGCTGTGTGAGCTGTAATCCTCCCTGAAACTGGGTGGGCGGCGGGAAATATATATTGTTGCCATCGACCATTCCCATATTGCTATTCTCCAATAGTTGAAGAAGCCCCCGCGCAGCGTCAGAGGAAGCCGACGCAGCCGGAATTTCCGCTGGCTTTCTAAAATTATGTGTGTAGGTAGCCACTACGTCCATCGATGGCCCATACATATTCTTTGCCTCTTTCAATGCCCAGACGGCCTTTTGGTAGTCGCCGTCCAACTGCTTCACTGATAGGTTTGTCTGAAGACCTTGCGCTACATACTGGTCAAGTGCGCTCTGACCAAACAACGCTCCTGACGTACACAATAAGGTAACCATCAGCACCCGACTGACTCGTTTGATTTTCATGTTGCTGTTATTTGTCGGAACGGTGGATTACCGAATCCATAATCTGGTCTTACTGAAGAAGCCTTTCCTACCTGTGATTTCCAGCGTGTTGCTGTTTTTGACTACAACCGTGCATGGTAGCCAGACATTTTGGGCAGGAACATATACCAGTCCCTTACTATATCTGCCGTCTTGGTATTGAAGTTTTTTGACAACGATTGTACCGATCTTTTTATCCGAATTTTCGTCGTTTATCCAAGATAATTTTGCCGCGTACGTTCCGTCAGTGTCCTGGTAAAATTGAATTTTCCGATCCGCTGTTTCATTTTTCCATTCGCCGAGGATCTTGTTGGCATCTTCCTGAGAGCTGGCCGTTCCTGCCTGGAAGAGAACCAACGCGAGAACTGTTAAGATGTGCCGTGGTGTCGCTCCTGCTATGTAAATTAACGCTTGCATCATATGTTTTCCTTATTTGTTAATAACCTGATGCAAATCTGCTAATCAGGACCGATGATGAGGAGACATATCGTTACCAAGCGGGCAATAGTCCATTTTAAGCGGACCTCCGTGGTTAGCTTTGAAGCCAGGAGAGAAAATAGGAGGATTTGACCTTGCTTATTATTACAGGTTCTGGAACCTCCAGTGTAAGTGCTACAACCAGTTTACGACCAAAGTGCCTATTTACTACCTGAACGGATTTGCGATTGATGATGAATTGGCGATTGGCCCTGAAGAACATATCCGGGGGCAACTGACTTTCCAGCAGTTCCAAAGATTCGGTGACATGATATATCACATTTTTCAGCGTGACCAGTTTCACAACCCCTTCATTCAGGTAAAAAAACGCAACTTCTGCTGCTGGAATTGGCAATAATTTGTCCTGATAGTGAATCAGTAACGTGTTTTTGTAGGAAGGCTGGAGCTGCTGCAGAAGCTGTTGCATGATCTTTCGGTTACCGTCGATATGCCCCAAGCCAAAGGCATTTTTCATGCTCTCCAGTTTCTGAAGCGACTCCGCGACTTTCTTCTCAATGATCGGCTTCAAGATATAGCTCACAGCATTGGCGTCGAAAGCCTGAAGCAGGTACTCATCGTACGCAGTGCAGAAAATTACAGGTGTGTTAATTTCGGTGTTGCCAAAAATAGAAAAGCATAGGCCATCACCAAGTTGTATATCCGAAAATATTATGTCGATCTTGCCGGTGTAGTTATTGAACCAGTTTACAGATGCCGATACCGAATCCAGGCAAGCCAGGATATTACATACAGGCACAAGTTTTTCGAGCAGATGCTGCAACTCCTGAGCTGCTCCAGGCTCATCTTCGATGATTACAATGTTCATAAAACTATTGGAAGTTTAACACGGAATACCTGGTCTGTTTTTTCTATTTCCACGACCTTATCGAAAAGTATTCCATAGCGTTCAATTATGTTATTCAGCCCAATCCCGGTTGTATGTTCGACCGACTGGCGTGGCTGGTAAGTATTCTCGACAACGATTAGGTCGTCTTTGCTGACTACAGTTATGTGCAGAGGTCTAGATTGCAGGACTATGTTATGTTTTACAGCATTTTCGGCCAGCATTTGCAAGACCAGCGGAGGTATTTTACAGTTATAATATCGTGGTTCAATATGGATAGTTATCCTCAGCGATTGGCCAAATCGCGCATTCAATATGTGAAGGTACGATTGAAATCCGCCCAGTTCAGTTGCGACCAGTACATAGTTTTTTGACTGAGTTTGTAAAATATAACGGTATACATTACTCAACTCGTTAACAAAATCTTTCACAGATGATTCCCGCGTAAGCGTTGTGAGTGTATTGAATGTGTTAAACAAAAAATGAGGACTTAGCTGTTCTTTAAGCGACGAGAGCTTCGCCTGAAGATGGGCTTGCTTTAAACGCTCAATCTCCAGTGATGTTTGTTGTTTCTCCCACAAGATGTACAGGTAGTAGCTTAGAAAAGATGAGAGACCGCCGATAATCATTCCCCTGAATGTGATCAACATCAGTCGTCGATCGCCGTGTATATCCGGCGCGAGGTGAAATCTGGGTGGTACAAGCTCGTTGTACACAATGTCGGTTAAGTAAGAGAAAACCCCCGACACCAAAATGCCAGTGACGACATACAGAATTTTATTAATTGTTTTATTTATCGCCTTTTTTTTGGACAATAAAGATGCAAATAGCATATGCGAAAAATACCAGCAAAAAAGTGTGAACCCCGAATAATACAACAGCGCAGCGAGATAACGTGATATTTCATCAGTCGATAATCGAAGTAACAGCTGAAACGTACCGATAATTGACATGCCGATTGAAAAGGTAATACCAACAATCCAATTGTATTTCTTCATTTTCACAAAGGTAAGCTTGCAAAGTGGCAAGTTTGCAAAATTTCGGCACAAGATGGACATGGAAGCACTTGAAACGGCCATAGCCTAACGGTGGATAGTGCTATTGTGCAGGTTGGACTTTTATTATTTTGTAAGGAACGGCCGTCTGGGTCACTTTAAAGCCGGGCGCGACCGTAGGGAAGATTTTACACTGAGGAAACGAAGCGGCTAAAAAATGCCGCGCAAGCATTCGATTAAAGCAAAAATTTAGTTGCCTTCTTTCAAAATAAATTAAATGAGATTCTAAAATCCAAAGGAGTTTGGTTAGTCTTACTTTTAAAAAACTTGGTAAATGACTGAGGATGTTCAAACCCCAGTTCATAAGCAATTTCGGATACACTTAGCTCGGTAGCGGATAGTTTTTCTTTCGCTTTTTCAATTAATTTATTGTGGATATGCTGCTGGGTATTTTGCCCTGTTAATGATTTTAGTAAAGTACTCAAATAAGTAGGTGATAAATTCAATGAATCAGCAACAAATTGGACCGTTGGAAGGC
>Ga0247762_1000111_pt1 | contig 34634 bp, 29 predicted proteins | sample UWRJL081202R4_FD_181016 | JGI IMG/M metagenome (GOLD analysis project Ga0247762, IMG submission 181016) | Plant litter microbial communities from Arlington Agricultural Research Station in Wisconsin, United States - UWRJ-L081-202R-4 | ecosystem: Environmental > Terrestrial > Plant litter >...
AAGATCATCAAGATGGAAGGCTGCTATCACGGTCATGGCGATTCATTCCTGATTGCCGCGGGTAGCGGGGCGCTTACATTCGGCACTCCGGATAGCCCGGGCGTGACCAAGGGCACTGCGGCAGATACGCTTATCGCACCGTTTAACAACCTGGCGGCTACTGAACGTATCATCCTGGACAATAAAGACGCTATAGCGGCTATCATACTGGAGCCGGTGGTTGGCAATATGGGCTGTGTGGCACCGCTGCCGGGCTACCTGCAGGGGTTGCGTGATCTTTGCGACAAGCATAAGATCGTACTGATCTTCGACGAGGTGATGACGGGCTTCCGGTTGTCGCCAGGCGGTGCGCAGCAATTATATGGCGTAACGCCGGATATGACTACGCTGGGCAAGATCATTGGTGGTGGACTGCCGGTGGGTGCTTACGGTGGTAAGAAAGAGATCATGGACTGTGTTTCTCCTGCCGGACCTGTGTATCAGGCAGGTACTCTTTCGGGCAACCCCCTGGCCATGGCTGCGGGCATGGCTATGCTGACTTACCTGAAAGAGAACCTGTCGGTATATAAGACTATCGATGGGCAGGCCACGAAGATCGTGGAGGGTATACGCAGCCAGCTGAAGGAAGCGGGACTGCCGTTTACGATCAACCAGGTAGGGTCTATGTTTACCCTGTTCTTTACAGATACTCAGGTAGTTGATTTTGATACGGCAAAGACTTCGGATACGGCCAGGTTTGCCAAATATTTTCAGGGCTTGCTGAAGCGCGGCATATATCCGGCGCCGTCTCAGTATGAGGCGATGTTTATTTCGGCGGCTGTGGACGACGGCATCGTGGCGCGTATTCTTGACGCGAGCCGTGAGGCCTTACGTGAATTATAAGGAACGGCGGGTATTTTCTGCTTTTCTGCACTTTTTATGCGGCGGTTGCCGGCCCTGTGCCGACGGCTGCCGTTTTCATTTATGGCGATTATTGTTAACTTTTCACTCAAAGTTCTCTACATACATACCTTTGATGGGTTTTTATGAACAAACGCGCTCTTAAATACACCGTAGTTTTCGCTGTTATAGGCCTTCTTATCGTTGCGCTTATAGCATATGTTGAACGAAGTACACTGAAAACTTACGCGCGTAATCTTCCTTACGTAAGTCTGGGTGACAACATTAAAAACAGGACGACCACGGCCCACCTATGGTTTGAAGAATATATGGCGGGTGACGAGTCGATCAACGCGGAGCAGGATGTGGTGGCGAGGTTAACATCATCGCGCGATATATTGAAAGGCGCATACGAGGGAAAATCTACCGAGTTGGGCGATTTTGTGATTGTGGATGACGAGGAGACCCGCGCATTGCTAAAAGAGGGACTGGTCGATATAGAGGAGCTTATCACCGCAGCGAAAGAACGTCTTAAATACAGGATGGCCGATAAACCGGCGCCTGTTGTGGCTGCTACCCCACCCGTGGATACAACCAGCACGGTGGATAGTACAGGGGCTGTAATGGCATCCGTACCGGTGGAAACCACGGCCACTACTGCTGTTAGTGAAGGCGGTGGCCAGGCGGGTGGCGAGCTGGATCAGCAGTTTGATGCTGCCTATGAGCGCTTTCAGGCTACGATGGACCGCCTGGTGGATCACGTGAACCGCAATGTGCAGAGCGACACCGGCTATGTGAACGGCTTGTCGTGGGTATCTATAATCCTGCTGGTACTCGGACTGGGTGGCCTGTGTACTTTGCTATACCGTCTTCAGTTTACAGCGGATACTGTGGCTGAAGAGAATACGCAGCGCATCGCTCAGCAGGAGCATTCGGTGGCGCAGCTTTCTACTTTTATAGAATCTATATCTGCCGGTAATTATTCTGTGGATCTTTCGCTGGAAGGCGATCAGGGGCTTTCGCAGTCGCTGATAGGCATGCGCGACAAGCTACGCGAAAACGCAGACAGCGATCACAAGCGTAACTGGGCTACGTCCGGTCTGGCGCAGATCGGTGAGCTTCTTCGTAATTCCAATGCTACTACTACCGAGCAGCTTTACGATAATATCATCAAGTTCGTGGTGAAGTATACACGCAGCAACCAGGGCGGTATGTTCATTCTGAACGAGGAGAACGAATCGAACAAGTACCTGGACCTTGTGGCGTGCTATGCATTCGAGCGCAAGAAGTACCTGAGCCGCCAGGTGAGCCTGGGCGACGGCCTGGTGGGGCAATGTTTCCTGGAAGGGGAGCAGATCTATCTGATCGAGGTTCCGTCGGAGTATGTGAGTATAACGTCTGGCCTGGGCGGCGCAACGCCTAACGCGGTTCTGCTTATGCCGCTGAAAGTAAACGATGCGATCTTCGGTGTACTGGAGCTGGCTACGTTTACACGTTATGAGGAGTTCGAGATCGGGCTGGTAGAGAAGCTGGCCGAAAGTATAGCGTCTACGATCTCTACAGTACGTGTCAATGAAAGTACACGGATATTGTTGGAGCGTACACAACAGCAGGCGGAAGAGATGCGCGCGCAGGAAGAGGAGATGCGGCAGAATATGGAAGAGCTGGAGGCTACGCAGGAGGAGATGCGCCGTAAGGAGAAGCACATTCAGGCTATGCTGGAAAGCGAGAAGGAGCGAAACGATGCTAACCATAAGAACCGCAAGGTGGTGCTGGATCTGACCAAGGATCGCGACGTGCAGTCAGGCAACTGGATTCCCGCGTTGGAGAAGATTACCCGGGCTATATCGCGCCAGATGCATATATCGCGCACCGGTGTGTGGATTTACGACGAGGCTACCAATACACTACGTAACGAGAAGCTATATCAGGCGGATTCCGATTCTTTCGAATCGGGTATCTTGCTCCATGCTGTGGATTTTCCCACATATATCGAATCTATCAAGGCCGGTGACCTGGTGATAGCCTCCGATGCCCGTAATCACGCGATAACCCGCGAGTTGGGGGCGGCTTACCTGGAGGAGCACCGGATCTACTCGATCCTGAATGTGCCATTTTATCATGACGGTGTTGTGGCGGGCATGATCAGCTGTGTGCAGCAAGACACTACGCGGGAGTGGAACGACGACTATGTGGAGTTTCTCAAGTCTTGCGCCGACCTGGTGACTGTGGCTTACAGTACTACGAAGATCAACGAGATGGTGTATCGTTTATACGATGCTCAGGCGGCGATGCAAACCATTATCGACAACCTGCCGCGTGCGGTATTCTGGAAGGATAAGGAGCTGCGGTTCCAGGGTTGTAACATGAACTTTGCGCGTGTAGCCGGTTTGAGCTCGCCCAAGGACCTTGTTGGCCGTACGGACTTCGAGATGCCGTGGAAGGAGCATGCGGAGGCTTACCGTGCCGACGACCAGGCGGTAATGAGCAGCAAGACGCCGCGTCTTAACCAGGAGGAGCGCAATGTAAACAGTCAGGGCGAGGTTTCGTGGGTGCTGACGAGCAAGGTGCCGATCATAGATTCGCACGGCGAGGCTTCGGCGGTGCTGGGTATGTTTGAAGACATTACCGCACGCAAGCGCAAGGACGCCGAGGTGGAAGCACGTCTACAGGAGCTTGAACATCTTAAAAAAGGCTCAGCATAGTACATGGTTTATACAGCCTGAAGGCGTGCGGCAACGCTGCCGGTAGGGCATAGAAATACCTTGAAAAGTGCTTTTTTAGGTAGTTAACGCCCTTTCGGGGTTGTTGTGTCGTGTTATTTTAAGTTATTTTGTGGTCCTCGTCTTACATGTGTAGCGAGGGTGTAGCCGATCGGGCGATTTTTTTAGGAGTATATTTATTACCTTTACTGACTACTATACCCATTTTTTGCCTTATGAACAATCGCTTTTTGATGTTGATCACTGCGTTTGTGATGGTTTCCGCTAATCTTTTTGCGCAGGGCGAACGTAAAGACAAAACGGCTGTTACCTACGAAGAAATCTATGACGAGCCGTATTCCATAAACAAACTGTTTGTTGGATTGATGCCGCTGTATGGTGAGCTTTTCGCAACCAGCGTAAACGCCGGCTTCGGTTTGGATGTTCAGTATTATCATAAGGATAAATTCGATATTCACGCGCAGTTCCGTAAAAGCTACAGCGCTACCTTCTTCGATCAGGCCCGTAACCAGGCAACTACGCAGGATCAAAGCAGCGTGGATAACCGTGTGCAGCAGTTCAATTACTATGAGTTGGGTGCTACGTATCACATAAAGGATTTTGAAGAGAGCTCGAAGACCAAGATGTTCCTGTATAAGAACAGCTACAAGGGAAATAAATGGTCTGCCCGTGTGCCTTTGCATGCGGAGGTGCCTTGTAAAGTGCGTAAGATCTATGGTTTGCGCTTTGGCGGTATTTTATGGAACAGCGCTACGGACCTCGACCGTGCGTTGAAGGCGCAGGAGATTGCTCACAAGGACTTAAAGAATCTTACTAATCCTGAAGACCTTGATGGTATGCCTACACAGGAATATAACAAAAGCGGTACGCTTCAGCCCGTGCACTTGTTCACCAACGTGCGTTCAATGGGTGGCTATATAGGCGGTTCAATGTCGTGGTTCAAGAATGTAGCGGTAGACTTCGATAAGTTTGAGGAAGGTGTGGATAACCTCATGTTCACTGCATATTTTGATATTCTCGTAGCGCCAAGCATTACCCTAGACAATATCAGCTATACGGAGAAGGATAATAACGGTCTTCCCCTGAGCCGCTCGGTGTACTCCGTCGACGCGGTGAAGACCAAACCTATCGGTTTCCGTTTAGGTATGGAAGGACGCTTTAACCGTACTTTCGGTTGGTCGTATGGCGGAGAGATCGGGTATCGCCCGAGCATCCAAAGCCGTGGATTCTATGCAGCGCTCAAGCTGTGCTTCCCTGTGTTCGGTACCAACCTGGATTACAAGGTTGAATCGTTCGGGAAATGATCCGCTGTGTTTGATATCCTCATAAAAAATATCAAGGGCCTTGTGCAGGTACGCACGGAGGCATATGCTCCTGTAGCCGGTGCGGCTATGGCGGGTTTACCTATAGTGTCAGACGGCTTTCTGGCCATCAGGGACGGCGTTATCGCAGCGCTCGGTCCTATGGATCAGCTTCCTGGTGGAGAGGCAACTCAGACCATTGACGCCACCGGGCGTTTTGTGCTTCCTGCTTTTGTCGATTCGCATACGCACCTGGTTTTCGCGGCCAGTCGTGAAGAAGAGTTTGTGATGAAGATCCGTGGCGCCACGTATGCGGAGATCGCAGCGAAGGGCGGCGGCATATTGAACTCGGCGCGGAAGCTGCGCGATACATCGGAGGATGAGCTGTTCGAACGGGCTATGGTCCGGGTCAACGAGATCATTCGTACAGGTACCGGCGCTGTGGAGATCAAAAGCGGTTATGGCCTTACCACCCGCGATGAGATGAAGATGCTGCGTGTAGCGCGCCGTATCGGTAAAGAAACGCCGCTTACCGTAAAGACTACTTTTCTGGGTGCGCATGCCGTGCCGCGTGAGCTTACCAAGGATGCTTATATTGGCCTGATCCTTTCGGAGATGATACCGGCCGTGGCCGAAGAAGCACTGGCTGATTATATCGATGTGTTTTGTGAGGAAGGTTTCTTTACTCCGGACGAAACTGAAAAGATCGTGGAGGCAGGCAAGCGGTTCGGTATGAAGCCGCGGATACATGCCAATCAGCTCCATCGTTCGGGTGGCGTCCAGGTAGGTATAAAGACAGGTGCGCTGAGTGTGGACCACCTGGAGAACATAGGCGACGAGGAGATAGCAGCGTTGGGTAATAGTAACGTTATGCCTACTGCGTTGCCGGGTGCTGCGTTCTTTCTGGGCCTCCCGTTTCCACCCGCCCGCCAGATGATAGACAGCGGTTTGCCTTTGGCTATAGCATCGGACTATAACCCGGGCAGCGCTCCCAGCGGTAATATGCTGACCATGCTGGCGCTGGCGTGTATCAAAATGAAGCTTACGCCCGAAGAGGCTATAAACGCGGCGACTATCAATACTGCTGCTGCATTGGAGATCCTGAATACGCATGGTACGCTTACCGTTGGTAAAATTGCCAATGTTATTATCACCAGGCCGATTTCTTCCATTGCCTTTTTGCCATATGCTTTTGGTACGAACACGGTGGATTCTGTGATACTGAACGGTAAGCTGGTTTAAGCTTCAGTCTTTTTTGTGTTGTGAGCCAGGTATTCGAAGGTATACCAGTAGCGTTTCCATAGCACTATACCGGCAATGATGTTTGTTATAGCGAGGATTGCCAGTGGTATGTTGAATAAGATCAGTATGAACCAACCTATTCCCAGGCCGTAGACAATTTTCATGATGTCTTCCTGCGCCCGGTCTTTCATGTAAAAGAGATTGTAAAACAGGAAGGGTATACTTAGCGCAAAGCTATAAACAGACAGATATCCCAGTATACCGAAGCTGGCGGGAAACCGCGTTATCAGCAGGCCCGTTTCGGGTAAGATCAGGATAAGCCATGTGACCAGGAAGTTTGTGATACGGTTGAGCTGGGACAATGGTAACTGGCGGAGCAGGGCGAAGTGAAGGTTGTTGAATCGATGCAGTTCACCAGCCAGCTCGATACTGAGACCAAAGGCGAAGAGCGTGCCGAGGCCCAGTAATCGCAGATCGTAGTCGTCTGTAGTATAGAGTTTCAGAACGGCGAATAGCAGTAAGCAACTTATGATCTTTGACCAGAACAGGAGCAATGCCCGCTGCCGCACAAGCCAGCCGATGAAGTACAGGGGCTGCGGTTTGACGAATGTACGATTAAGATAGCGTTGCAACCCCGATACACGATGCTGACGGTTGGGGTGATGCAGTTTATAGTTTAGCCCTAACGTTGCAGCGGCAATCAGCATGGGCATAGAAACCAGGAGCACAAGAACAACGAGAGGCTGATGGTGTTGAGCGGCTATGGCTGTGAGTACAATGCCGTATAGTAACGCCGGCAGCAACTGTATTATCGAGGTTACCGCCAGCGCGGCTAATCGGGGGAAATGGGTGATAAAAACCAGGTTGTAAAGGAATCCGTTTTCGTCTTGCCGAAGGATATGGGTATTGAAGGTAATTATTCGTGCCGTATAAACTGCCCATAGCGCCACGGGTATCAGCGTAAGGAGCGGTTGGCTTATAAAGAACTCTGCAATGGCTAGGTGCTCCACCTTGCTCATAAAACCGAAGGCCAGCCCGAACGTTACGAGGAACAATACGGCGTGCTCCCGATAAAATTCCCGGGCGAGTACCTTTATAAGCACGGTGTTTATGGCATTCACAGGGGCGACAGTGTTTTGTTATAAATGCGGTAAGCCTGGGTTACGGCGGTAGTATCGTCCAGTGGCTGGTGCGTTGACACGAGGAAGATGGTGCCTTGTTCGCGAACGCGTGTGTGTACGATGTTCAACAGCGTACTGCGGGCGTGCTCGTCTAAGGTTATGAGCGGCTCATCGAGGATGATCACACGGGCGTTGCCGAGAAGGGCGAGGGCCAGCGACAGCTTTTTGAGCATGCCGCTGGAGTAGGTATCGCAGGGGTTGTCGTAATAGGTGTCTATTCCGAAGTCCGTAGCCAGGAGGTCTTGCTGCTGCACGGCGGTTCCTTTGGTTTTGCCTACGAAGCGCATCAGGTCACGGGCGGTAAGGAAACCCGGGTATAGCGGCTCTGCTTCGCCGTAGTTCACGTATTGCCGGTAGGCTACGGGGTTACGGTGCAGGGATATGCCGTCGTTAAACTGTATGGTGCCTTTGCAGGGAATGATCCCGGCGAGGGAACGGAAAAACGATGTTTTGCCGGTGCCGTTTTCTCCTTTTATCCAATAGATGCCGTGGTCGAACGACAGGTTGCCGATGGAGAGCACGAGCGTGTCGCCGTAGGATTTGGAGAAGTTTTGCAGGCTGAGCATCTGTTTGTCAGGGCCGTGTTACGTGAACGGAGAACGTTATAGTTGCTTTCAGCGAATCGGCTACGGAGCAGTATTTTTCCAGTGATAGTTTGGCTGTTTTTTCGAGTTCTTCTTCGGTTACGTCCGGAGAGTGGACGATATACGTGCAATGAATGGCAGTGAAGGAACGTGGCGGGGTTTCGCGGCGCTGGCCTTCGGTTTCAATGCGGAAGTCCAGTATGGTTTTTTTGCGTTTTTTGAGCATGGTTACGATATCTACCGCGCCGCAGGCTGCCAGGGCTGAAAGGAGGGCCTCTACGGGCGACTGGTGGTGTTTTACGGACTCCGGGCGCATGTCTATGGTGAGATGGTTGCCCCAGGCATTTGTGGACTCGTACAGCTCGTCTTCGAGCATTTTGGTTACAATCTTCATTGGTTTGATCCTTTCCTGGCAATTAGTTTATTTTCGATAATATTTGTTTCAGGAAGCCGTTACTTTATTTTTTTTCGAGTAGTCGAGCCCGGTTTATAGCAACTATCTGTAACCATAATTGTTTATGAAAGTATATGTCTGAGGTTAGCCTTATTCCGATGTTTCCGCTGGCGCTGTTGCCCTTGCCGGGCGAGTTGGTGCCTCTTCATATTTTTGAGCCCCGTTACCGCCAACTGCTGGAGGACGCGGAGACTCACGATATTACATTCGGCATTTACTTCAGCCACGCCATGAACGAGCGCAAAGTGGGGGCATGTATGCAGCTGGAGAGTGTCATTAAACGTTATCCTAGTGGCGAAGCCGATATAATCGTTAAGTGTACCGATATTTTTACGATGGATATTTTGCTGCGTACCTATAAGAACAAATTATATCCTGGTGGCGAGGTGCAATGCTGGAATATCGATATGGATGCCTTTCCCGCCCGACCGATGTATGATCTCTTCCTGGAATATCAAAAGTTGCGCAACATTAGCCAGGAATATACCGTATTCAATACCTACCAGATCGCGAATGAGCTTAACCTGGAGTTGCCTGACCGTTATAAGTTTTTGCATTTGCCGGACGATAAGCGCGATGCTTTTCTGACTAACCGTATCCGGTTTCAGATTCATTTGTTACACCAGGAGAAGTTGAGCAAAGATTTTTTTCATCTCAATTAAGTTATTGTTAACCGAATAAATTTTGGTCTAACCCCTGCCTCGGTATTTTAAAAAATACTGTATCCGATTTTCGTACACTTTCGTTCTACGCGGCCATGTTGTTTCGAAATCTGAGGTCTCACCAATCTGGGGGTAAAATGCTGTGTGTTAAGAAAAATTAACGATTGCGCTGCAACTTTGAGGTGGAGGTAGTCGTCTTAATGGCATAGCAAAAACGAAATTAATACGACTTTATATGAAAACGACACTATCTATCTTTGCCGCGCTGATGATCTTCAGCAGTACGCTGTTCGCTGGTATAGACAGACCGGAAGTGATAACCGGTATGGCTGTGATGAAGCAAGGTTCTATGGTGAAGGTATTTTACAAAGGCTCTAAGCAAGCCGATGTTAAAGTATCTATCTATGATGCATCGAATAAGTTGGTTTTTAAGGAGACCATTCGTAAGATCGACAACTTTGTAAGGCCATACAATTTTTCAAATCTTGCACAAGGCGAGTACCGCATCGAGACTGTAGGTGAGGATGGCCGCCAGGTTGAACGTGTTAACTATTCAGTAGAGAAGATCGAGAAACTGGCTAACGTGTTGCATGTATACGGCGATAAAGACAAATACATGCTTACGGTTTCAAACAAGGGCACTGAGGTTATCACAGTAAAGATCTACAACAATGATGGTCGCCTGTTGTACAACCAGTCTGAAACTGTAACGGGAGATTTTGCCCGTATTTACAATCTTGAGAACTACAAAGAAAGTGTTGTTTTTGAAGTATCGGATTCGAAGGGCATCACGAAGATGCTGAGCCTGTAGTCGTTCTACGCGCCATCCCGATAATCGGGACCGTCTGCGGAGACCATTGATCGACATACCTTAGTTTATATATATAGAAAAGGTGTTGCCCCGGATTTAGGTGGCAGCACTTTTTTGTTTTATGGTGTACCTGGAATAAGTGCCTGAAAACTGTTAAATTCAGTAACCATGAAATTTGTAAAAACTATCGTTGTTTTGATTTTGACCGTTATGGGGACGGTTGAGGCTAAGGGCCAACGCACGGTTTGGGTCCTTTCGGGTGTTTATACGGACAAAAACGGAAGTCTCGAATTGCGGAAACATGGCGACACGCACAACACGCTGGTTTCGTTCAGCGCGGATTCGGCTTTTGTATTGTCTGTTCAGAAAGGGGAATACGCCTTTCCGTATCACGTAAAGAAAGACGTTTTGTATTTCGGGGCTGAAAATGAGTGGAAACCCGTGGGACGTTTTATCGGAGACGAAACACTGATGTTCTTTGATCGCGATCGTGACGTTAACCAGTACAGGAAGGCAAAGCCTGTGTCTATTCGTTTTACCAATGCACAGATCCGTGAGATCTTACGCGGCAAAACATACAGTGTGCACTACGCCGATCTTTTTCAGGAATCGGCTTCGCCGGATAATAATGATAAACTGACGTTTGGCGCTAAAGATGAAGGCACGCATTCAGATGGCGATACGTTTTATGTAGGTGTCGAGTCTTTTGGCAACGCTCACTACCTGTTTATCGATTATCGTGGTGGCTATTTCTTTCAGATACGCGATATCAGCGATGAGGCGATCATCCTGGTTAGTACCTATAAGGAGGAGCATGACGTAGTGCTGCCCAGGATTTGGGTGAAATGAGTAAAGGTCTTAGTTTTGAAAGCTCTGGTGTTTAAAAGCCAGACTTTATATGACAGTCAGTATTTTGGGATGTGGTTGGTTCGGACAGGCGCTTGCGGATGCTTTACTCAGAAAGGGTACCGCTGTTCAGGGATCGACCACTTCGCCCGATAAGTTGGCTGTATTACAGAATGCCGGGGTCATTCCATATTTGATAGATCTTGCGGGAGAGGCTGATCCTGGTGAGTATGCTTCTTTCTTTAGTTGTGATGTGTTGGTCGTTTCTATTCCGCCGCGCGTACTGCAGCAGCCTGCCGGGAGTTTTCTTAAACAGGTTGAAAAGCTTATCGGTTTATTATGTCGGTACGAGGCGAAGCAAATTATCTTTATAAGCTCTACCAGTGTTTATGGCGACAACTGTGGAAGCGTGGACGAACGTGATGAACCTAAGCCTGATCATGTTTCTGGTGAAGTATTGCTGGCGGCGGAGCGAATGTTCCGGGAGCAAACTTTATTTCGTACCGCTATTGTACGATTTGGGGGCCTGATCGGTCCGGGAAGAGATCCCGGGCGTTTTTTTGCGGGGAAGAAGGATGTTCCCAATGGCCTTGCGCCGGTTAACCTGATTCATCTCCGGGATTGTATCGGTATATGCCAGGCTGTACTGCAGAAGCAATGGTATGGCTATACGCTGAATGCGTGCGCGCCGCAGCACCCGTCCAGGAAGGGTTTTTATACTAAGGCTTCGCATGATGCGGGATTGGAGTTGCCGGAGTTTGTAGATGAAAGCGTGGCCGTGAAGATTGTAAACAGTGTATACGCAGGCCCGGAGCTGGGCTATGAGTTTCAGGAGAAGATAGGGTAAGCATACTACCGGATTATAAACAGAAAGGCTCCGGCATAAACCGGAGCCTTTTGTATTTGTAGATGTCAGATTACAGGGTAGCCATATCGATAACGAAGCGATATCGAACATCACCTTTCAACATGCGGTCGAACGCTTTCTGGATATCTTTCATATCGATCAATTCGATATCGGATACGATATTGTGTTCTGCGCAGAAGTCCAGCATTTCCTGTGTTTCAGGAAGTCCGCCGATCATCGATCCAGCCAGTGTTTTACGGCCTGGTATAAGGCTGAACGAGTGTACGGGCGTAGGTTGAGGTGGTGCGCCTACCAGGATCTGTGTGCCGTCTGTTTTGAGGAGCGACAGATACATATTCAGGTTATGCTCGGCCGATACAGTGTCGAGTATAAAATCGAAGTAGCCGGTAGCGGCTTTGGTTTGCTCCTTGTCGGTTGTTACCAGGAATTTGTGAGCGCCAAGCTTGCGGGCATCAGCTTCTTTCGCTGCGGAGGTGCTGAGCACGGTTACTTCGGCGCCGAATGCCACACCGAATTTAACGGCCATGTGGCCAAGACCGCCGAGGCCTACTACGCCGAGCTTGTGGCCTTTGCCTACTTTCCAGTGGCGTAGTGGCGAATACGTTGTAATACCCGCGCAGAGAAGGGGCGCTACGGCTGCGAGGTTCAGCTTATCGGATATGTGCAGCACGAAATCCTCGTGTACTACTATGGTGTTCGAGTAGCCGCCGTATGTAGGTGTTTTATGGTCTTGCTCAACGCCGTTGTAGGTTTGCGAGTGACCGTTTGTGCAGTATTGTTCGAGGCCGTCTTTGCAGTTATCGCACACGCGGCAGGAGTCTACGAGGCAGCCTGTTCCGGCAAGGTCGCCAACTTTGAACTTCTTTACTTCGGAACCTACTTTCACCACGCGTCCTACGATTTCGTGGCCGGGTACCATGGGGAATATACTGCCGCCCCATTCGTCCTTGATCTGGTGGAGGTCGGAGTGGCAAACGCCGCAGAACTGGATATCGAACTGTACATCGCGTGGTCCTACATCGCGGCGTTGAAAGTTCCAGGGCGCCAGGCCGCTGTCTTTGGTTTGTGCAGCATAAGCTTTTGTTGCAATCATAGGGGTGAGTTTTTAGAAAAAATGTTTAAACTAGGTGTTCAATATCAGGCATACCGTGGCTACGTTTGCCAGCGCGGGCGATGCATTATGGGTGTGTTTGCCGCGCGCTTTTACCGTGAACTTTTGCTGCGGCCCGCCCGTTCTAAGGGCTTTTAATGCGCAATGCCGGTTTAGATTGCCGGAATGCCTTTGTGAACATGTGGTAAAAGAACAGTATAGCGAGGTGTCAATCAACCTGGCCCTCCGGAAATGAGTTACTCATTAAAAAATTAGTCATGGCAGAAAGAAAGTTAACGTCCACCAATTATCAGAACCAGGCTTTTCTGGAAGACCGCTGCGTGCTCAATGAACTGCTTTACCTGTTGAGCAAGCGGTGGATGACCGATGTTCTTTTCAGTATCGAAGAAGGTAATATACGTTTCTCCAGTCTGCGTGAAAATCTCGAGCACATCAGCGATCATATCCTGGCGGACCGGTTGCGGGTTCTCGAGCAGCATGGTCTTATTCAGAAGAATTATCTGCCCACCAATCCACCGCGCACGGAATATGCGCTTACGCCAAAGGGGTCTGAACTGAGCACGCTGCTGGATGGCCTTTGCCAGTTTGCCAGTCATAACATGAACCTGTAATCCCAGGGCATTCTTCTTTTAGCGGTAGCCATAGAAATCGAAATTTTTGCGTCCATGGAATACCTCTGTCCAGAGGTATTTTTAATTTATGCTGTTGTGGTATACTTTTTTCGGGTCTCAGAATTGTGCAACCAAATTGTTTCTTATATTTGAATGTAACCTTTTGGTTTCATATTTCGGGTGTAGAGTAATTCATTAAAAACTTATGCAGCATGAGCGATAACTCTTTTGTGATCGAGCGTACGTATGACGCTCCGGTAGAGAAAGTTTGGGGCGCCCTTACCGATAAGGACCAGATGAAGGAATGGTATTTTGCGTTGGATGAGTTCCGTCCCGAGCCTGGGTTCGAGTTCTCGTTTGCAGGCCAGGGCCACAAGGGGGCGAAGTATATACACCGGTGCAAGGTGCTTGAGGTGGTGAAGCATAAAAAGTTATCGTATAGCTGGACATATGAAAATTATCCGGGCTACTCGGTTGTATCGTTTGAATTATTTGACGAAGGTGGCAAGACCCGTGTAGTGCTTACGCATGCCGGGCTGGAAACTTTTGCACAGGACAATGCCGACTTTGCACGCGAAAGCTTTGCCGGTGGCTGGACCGAGCTTGTCGGCAAGCTGCTGAAACAATATGTAGAACGGGCATAGCAATTATAGATTCTTTACAACACAAAGGGCTCCATTATGTGTGAAGCCCTTTGTGTTATATTTTGTATGATCATTCACTGCGTAGGGCATGCAGTGGATTACCCGCTGCGGCGCGCATGGACTCGAAGCTCACCGTTATCAGCGCGATGACCAGCGCTGCGCTTCCTGCCAGTAGGAAGACCCATGCATCCATCGCGACGCGATATGCAAAGCCGTTCAGCCACTCGTTCATGGCATACCACGACAAGGGTATGGAGATGGCAATAGCGATTATGACCAGCCACACAAACTCCGACGATATAAGCCGGACGATCTGTGCCACGCTTGCGCCCATCACCTTGCGTACACCAATCTCTTTTATTCTACGTTCAGCCAGGTATGAAGACAGGCCGTAGAGCCCGAGACAGGATATAATTATCGCTATGCAGGTAAAGCTTGTTATTATTCCGGACATGCGGCGGTCGTCGGTATATTGTTTTTGGATGTCTTCATCCAGGAATGAATATTCGAACGGTGTGCCGGCAGCGAGGATTCTCCATGTTTTTTGCACTGTCGTTATCGCCTCGTCAAGATGGTCAGCCTGCACGGAGGCTACGAGGTATCCATAGTTACCGGCCTGGGCGGGCATCTCGAGCATGATGGGCTCGATTGCGTCTTTCAGCGATGATTGATGATAGTCTTCTATTACGCCGATGATCTCATAAGCAAACTGCTGTCCCTGCCAGTCGGTGTATAGATGCCGGCCTATGGCTTCCGCCGGCTCAAGGTTGAACTTCTTTGCGCAGGTGCGATTGATAACGAGCTTGCCGGCGCTTTCCGCCTGGCGATTGTCTGTGAATGAGCGACCCGCCAGCAGCTTCATATTCAGTAGCTCGCTATAGCCCTGGTCTACGGAATTGAGAGATGCGGGAATGGCGTTGTCCATATTGCCGCCTTCGGTATAGAACATCGCGTCGGTGAAGATGCGCATACCCGGAGCGTAGTTTGCTGCCGACACGGCTTTGACGGCGGGAGCCTGTTGCAGCGCCAACCGCAGGTTCTCATATTGTTGTTTGGCTTCTGCAGTACGCAGCGGCAGCACGATACGCGCCGATGCATCGAACCCGAGGTCTTTGTTTTGCATATAATCGAGCTGTCGGGTAATGACGATCATGCCCGATACCAGGGCGATAGCGATGACGAACTGAAATACTACCAGCGATCGTCGCAGCCAGCCCGAGCTGTTGCCGATGTTGAAGTTTCCTTTTAATACCCGCGCCGGCTGGAACGATGATACATAGAAGGCGGGATAGCTGCCGGCCAGTATTCCCGTTACTACGGCAAGTGCCGTTAACGCAGCTATAAAGTACAGCGCGTTGCCGCTATCCAATGCTATGGTTTTGTTGGTAAGGATATTGAACGTTGGCAATGCTGCTTCTACGAATACGAGGCTTAATAGCAACGATAGAAAGACTACGACCATAGCTTCGGTAAGGATATGCCTGATCAGTGTGCCGCGGTAGGCTCCCATCACTTTGCGTATGCCGATTTCGGTTGCGCGTTTGCCTGCCCGTGCCGTGGACAGGTTCATGAAGTTTATACAGGCGATAAGCAGGATGAATACGGCTATCGATCCGATCACGTACAGGTACTTTATCCGTGGACTGCGACCCATGGCCGCTTTGAGGTAATAGTCGCCCAGCGGAAACAGGAATAATGTTTTTTCCATGCTGTGAGACTTGAGATCGTCAGCGCCATATTTTTGCAACACAGCGTTCATCTTTTTCTCTACGGCTTTCAGGTCATGTCCTGGCGATAGTTTTGCTACGGCAAAGAAGAAGTTTTGTCCGGCCCATTCGTTCATAAGGCCTTCGGAGCGGAGGGTTTCGGCATAGCCCTCGCTGGACATGGATGTGAAGAATGATATGTTCTTATAGGTCCTGGGTTGTTCTTTTATCACACCGCTTACGCGAAAGGTTACAGGCGGCCGGCCGTTCTGAGTGAGGGTTACGAGCTTGTTCAGGGCGGGTTCGGTGCCGAACAGCTTGTGTGAAAGCTTGTCGGTTACCACGATGGTGTTTGGATGATTGAGCGCCTGGTTGTGATTTCCTTCAAGGAATGTGTAGGTGAGTATATCGAACAATGAGGAGTCGGCTATTACGCCGCCTTTTTCATAGAAGGTCTGATCGTTGTAAGTAAAGAGGCTTTGGCCAACGTTAACCATACGTGCGGCGGCTTCGAACTCCGGTATTTCCTGTGCCATTGCCGGCGCGATGGGTGGTGAAAGGGCAGGGCCCTCGTCGTTTGCGCCAAAGCGGCTCGCCATAATGTAAAGGTCTTGCAGGCGGTCATGGTGCTGGTCGTACGACATTTCATCGCGGATGTAAAGCGCCAGCAGCAGGCAGCAGGTTACGCCCAGTGAAAGCCCGGCCATATTGATCAGCGAATACACCTTGTTGCGCAGCATATTGCGCCAGGCCATTGTGATATAATTGTAAAACATAGGTGGTTAGGTTTGGGCCGGTATTGTGCCAGCCTTCATTCCGGGACTAGCGAAAGTAGTGCCATTGTTAAACGCATTGTATGCGGCGTATTACGTGTTGCTATTGAAACATGTTATCGCTTCTGAACAAAAGCGTCCGGCAACGGGCGCCGGTTAATAAAACAGGGCCGATATATGTACCGGCCCTGTTTGCTGCATTCTATAATTCTACAGAATGTTATTCGTTGCGTAATGCATTGAGCGGGTTGCCTGACGCTGCCCTGAGCGACTCGAAGCTTATCGTTACGATGGCAATAAGCAGGGCTGCGCCTCCGGCGTAGACAAATACAAGCGCATCGATGGGAATGCGATAGGCGAATTCGTTAAGCCAGTAGTTCATACCGTACCAGGACAGGGGTACGGAGATAATAACAGCAATGATCACAAGCTTGATAAATTCCGACGACATCAGTCCCACGATCTGGCCTACGCTGGCACCCATCACCTTGCGTACACCGATCTCTTTGAAGCGGCGTTCGGCCATATAGGTCGAGAGACCATAAAGACCAAGGCAGGATATCAGTACGGCCATGAAGGTAAAGCCGGTGATTATATTCGATGTGCGTTTGTCGTCGTCATATTGTTTTTTGATGTCCTCGTCCAGGAATGAGTATTCAAAGGGAGTGTTGTTCACCTGTGTTTTCCAGATCTTTTGAAAGGTTGCTATTGCGCTTTCGAAGTCGGTGGTTTCCAGGCTCACGATCATGTTATCGTAATCATTAGCTTCTGCGGGTATCTGGAACATGGTCGCTTTGATCTCGTCTTTAACCGATGTTTGATGATAGTCGTCCATAACACCGATAACTTCGAATGTGGCATGTTCGCCGTTCCAATCGAAATACAGGTGCTGGCCAACGGCTTGTGCCGGTTCGAAGCCAAGTCTTTTGGCTGAAGTTTTATTGATAATGACCTTGTCTGCGCTTTCGGCTTTACGATTGTCGGTAAAGGTTCTGCCGGCCAGCATTTTTATATCAAGCAGCTCTATATAGCCCTGGTCTACGCGGTTACGGAATTGGGTAACAGCATTTTCCATACTGCCGCCTTCGGTATAAAACATCATGTCGTTACGGATGCGCGAGCCTGGCATGAAGCGTGCAGCCGACACGGCTTTGGTAGCGGGATATTTGGCTATCTGGCTTCGCATAACCTCGTATTGCTTTTGCGCATCTTCCGTGCGCATAGGTATTACGATCTTCGCCTGTGAGTCGAAGCCCAGGTTCTTGTTTTGCATATAGTTGAGCTGCCGGGTTATGATGATCATACCCGATACCAGTGTAATGGCGATGATAAACTGGAATACTACCAGAGAACGCCGTAACAGGCCCGAAGAGTTGCTCATGCTGAACTTGCCTTTCAGTACCTGCGCTGGTTCGAACGACGACAGGTAGAAGGCGGGGTAGCTGCCGGCTATAACACCCGTTACTACGGTGAGCGCTGCTAACGCTGCCACGAAGTACAGGGTATTGCCACTGTTGAATCCTATGGTTTTATTGGTAAGATAGTTGAACGTAGGCAAGGCAATCTGTGTAAGCACTACACTTACCAATATGGAGAACAGTACGATAACCATAGCTTCTGCCAGGATATGCCGGATGAGCGTGCTGCGGTAGGCGCCCAGTACCTTGCGTATGCCGATCTCAGCCGCGCGTTTGCTGGCGCGGGCAGTGGATAGGTTCATGAAGTTTATACACGCGATCAGCAATATAAACGTGGCAATGGATGCGATAACGTACAGGTAATTTATGCGCGGGCTATGCCCCATATCGTTCTTCAGATAAACATCCTTCAGCGGATACAGGTGTATGGACTTTGACATTCCAGCGGCCTTGAGATCTTCCGATCCATATTTCTTCATCACGGCGTCCATCTTTTCTTCTATCGCGGCTATGTTGTGGTTTGGCGTCAGCTTGACCACGGCATGAAAGAAATTCTCGCCGGCCCATTCCTTCATCAGGTAATCACCCACCAGGTCTTTGCCCATGCCTTCGCTGGTAATGGATGTAAAGAACGAAATGTGGTGATACGATTTGGGTTGGTCTTTTACCACACCGGTAACCTTGAAGCTTACGGCGGCGTAACCGTCCTGGCTTATGGATACCAGCTTGTTCAGCGCGGGTTGGGTGCCGAAGAGCTTCAGTGCCAGCTTGTCTGTAATTACTACGGCGTTCGCATCGCGGAGGGCATGTTTGGGGCTGCCTTCGAGGAACGTGTAGGTGAGCACGCTGAATACGGACGAATCGGCTACGGCGCCATCATTGTCATAAAACAGCTCTCCCTCTTTATTGAACAGGCTCTGGCCGGCAAAGACTATACGCGCGGCGGATTCGATATCGGGGATCTCCTGCCTGAAGGTTTGCGTTATGGGTGGGCCTACGGTAGCGATGTCGTTGAATCCGAAGCCAAAGTCGTTATCGAAGTGCGTTGTGAGTATGTAAAGGTCGTTAACACGGTCATGGTGTTTGTCGTACGACATTTCGTCCTGGATATACAGCGCCAGCAGCAGGCAGCAGGTAACGCCCAGGGATAAGCCGGCGATATTGATAAAAGAGTAAGCCTTGCTGCGCAGAATATTGCGCCATGCGAGGATAATGTAACTGCGGATCATAGTATAACTGGGTTTGGTCAGTTTGTCCCTGTAAGCGAATATACCGCAAACGGGATGATAAGTGGGCTTTATGTCGAAATTAGTGCCATGCTGAAATGCCTGTTTGTGGGTTGGAAAAGGGGTTTTTGGTGGTTCTGGTCCTTCAGAATTGAACAGTGGTGTTCGGTGACGGTCAGTGGTTGTGAAAGGAAATGCAGTTAAGGAGGGCGAAAGTTTTCTTAATTGGTAGCTGTCTGTTGAACGGGCGGTAGTACTCTGTGTTCTGATGGCTGAGGAATGTCGTTGGCTGGTGTGCCCCCACGAGAGTACTCGGGGCACGCGATAACCTCCTTGATTGTCTCGTCCCGAGTACTCGGGACCTCCGCACACGCACAAAGCCAGGGGGTAACATTTTGTAAGCAGCTTTTGAGGTAATAAAACATCAGGTACATGACTGTCCAGAAATTGACGTTGATGACAGTACTTTGCGCTAGCTGGAGGTTCCTGATGTGTGTGATCTGTGATGAGTGTAAAATTTTTTGCGTGTTTTCATTATCCGCATGAACTACGTTGTGTTGGGGAACCTTTGTTTTCAGCGTGTTTCAAGGGGTGTTTATCATTATTCTTCAAAACTGCAGGTTCCTTACATTTCATCATGACAGTTTCTTAACTGAACAGTAACTTCTGAAACCCTTGTTTTAAAATGGTTTTGAGGATAGGTGCTAACTCACGTTTGGTCTTTTTAAGTGATGCTTAAGTTAGTTGATGTGAGTGCAAACGGGTGCTGCAAACGTTGTTTGTTTCTCGCACTTACCGAGAGCGTTTGCAACGGGCTAAAGGCTCACGTTTTGGGCTATACGCAGCGTTGAAGTTATGCAAACGTTATTTGTAGAAAGAAAAATGCTTTCCTTACAAGACACCAACCCAAGGCTATGCATGCCCGTATATTTGTAGTGTAAACTAAAATGAAAAACAATAACAATATGAAAACGAAGTCAATCATCCTCGCAGCTCTGGTTACAGTAAGTGCTGCTGTTTCAGCCATCGGCAAAGATGTACCTAGCAACGTCGGACTGGCTGTTGTTCCCATGAAGAACTCTGAAGTATTCAAAGTTATCTATAAAGGAGAGACTGCAGGTCGCGTAAAGCTCAATATCTACAACGACGCAGCTGCAGTAGTTTTCTCTGAAACTATCAGCGTAACTGACGGCTTCATTGCTCCGCTGAACTTTGCAGGCATGCAGCCTGGTGAATATACGCTTGAACTGGTTGACAACACCGGTGCTAAGAAAGTAGAAAAAGTAAAATACCTGACTGCACAGTCATCTGCCAAGAATGTGCACGTATCACGTATCACTAAAGAAGCTGGTAAATTCCTTGTAGCTGTTAACAACGCCGGAACCGAGAAGATCAACGTTCGTATCTACGATGGTGCAAACAACCTGGTGCACAGCGAAAGCCGCGAAGTAAAAGGTGACTTTGCTCAACTTTACACAGTAAAGAACCTGAGTGGCAATCTTACTTTCGAAGTGTCTGACGAAAACGGATACGTTAAGACCATCCGCTTCTAATAACAATATTTATTCATAGTAGTTGGAAGGCCCTTCCCGAATCATTCGGGAGGGGCTTTTTGTTTTCAGGATGTCGGCAACGTTACCGGTTGTACATCAGCATCTGCATTTAACCGACATGCTCTGGAGTCATCGTTAAAAATCTGCATTCGCTTTCGTACGCCTACTGCTTGTTAGGAGATGGTTTATAGTGTTAAATGGTGTTGTTGCAGGCCCGATCGATGTGTGTTTTGAGACTCTAAATGCGACGCAAACGCTTGCTGCAATCGTTGTATGGATTTGGATATATCAGATTGCGTTTGCATGCCTATACCATACGTTGTTTTTTGATTTTTCGTGATAAAAATTTATGCAAACGTTATTTCGTATAAAGTGAAATCTTTCTTTATAAAATAGAATCGCGGCGTGTAGAGGCAGCGTATATTTGTATCGTAAACAAAAACGAAAGTATATATGAAAGCAAGATCTCTTTTCCTCGCAGCTTTGGTAACAGTAGTTTCCCTGGCTACCGCAGTTGGAAAGGATGTGCCACGCAACACCGGTCTGGCTGTTGTGCCTGTGAAAGGTTCTGAAATATTCAAGGTTATTTATAAAGGCGAAACTACCGGTAGAGTAAAATTGAATATTTACAATGCCTCTTCACGCATCATCTTTTCTGAGTCAATCAATGTAGGCGATGGTTTCATCTGCCCGCTTAACTTCGCAGGTCTTGAGCCTGGCGAGTACACGCTGGAACTGGTAGACGTTACCGGTGCCAAGAAAGTTGAAAAAGTAAAATATCTGACTTCTACTGCCAGCAGCAAAAACGTTCACATATCGAAGCTGGTGAAAGAAGAAGGCAAGTTCCTGGTAGCAGTAACCAACGCCGGAACTGAGAAGATCAACGTTCGTATCTATGATGGTGCAAACAACCTTGTGCACAGCGAAAGCCGTGAAGTAAAAGGTGACTTTGCTCAACTATATACGATAAAGAATGTAACCGGCGGCCTGACATTCGAAGTGTCTGACGAAGCTGGCTATACCAAGACTATCCGTTTCTAAGAAGCGAATAACTCATTAACCGGAAGGCCTTCTCTGAGCAACTCAGGGAAGGCCTTTTTGTTTTCGGACATAAACGGGAAAATGCTTGAGGTCTACCCGCAAAGGATTGCATGGAACGCAATATTTTTAGTAAACTTGAAGCACGGTCGGTTATCCGGCTTATTATGGTAAAAAGCACCCAACGCCTTATGTCAACCTTTATGCGAATATTCATCTGTGCCGCCTTCCTGATTACCACGGTTGCCATAACCGGGCGTGCCCAGGATACTGACTTCGAGCCCCTCTACACCGCCGAAGATTTTACCGAAGAAGATCTCTTTACCAACAATATTGAAGGCCCGGCTTTTGATAAGGAGGGAAGGCTTTATGTGGTGAACTTTCAAAAGGACGGGACCATCGGCCTGGTGAAGCCCGACGGAAAAGTGCAGCTGTTTCTTACCCTGCCCGATGGCAGCACGGCTAACAGCATTCAGTTCGATAGCAAAGGCGACATGTTTCTGGCCGATTTTAAAGGACACAACGTTCTGAAGGTCGATATGAAAACGAAGAAGGTGAGCGTGTATGTACACAATGACCGTTTTAACCAACCGAACGATATCTGCATTAACCGCAAAGATCAGATCTTTGCATCGGATCCGAACTGGAAAGAAAGCACAGGCCAACTCTGGCGTATAGACCGCGGTGGCAAAGCAACGCTGCTGGCAGAAAAGCTCGGTACCACGAACGGCATCGAACTGAGCCCGGATGAGAAGATCCTTTATGTAAATGAGAGCATCCAGCGTAAGATCTGGGCTTTTGATGTAGATGCCAACGGAGACCTGTCAAACAAAAGGGTATTTGCCGAGTTTCCTGACTTTGGCCTGGATGGTATGAAGTGTGACAAGCAAGGTAACCTCTACGCCGCACGTTGGGGTAAGGGCACTATTGTTATACTATCGCCTAAGGGCGAGGTAATCCGCGAAGTAACGTTAAAGGGTAAGAGCTGCAGCAACCTCGTATTTGGTGGCCTTAGCGGCAAGCTTGTGTTTGTAACGCTACAGGACCGCAAAGGTATGGAGATCTTCCGTAGCGAGGTAGCAGGCAAAGGATATCAATAAACCGTTCTAACGTAGAGGCACCTGCTCCACCAGCTCCAACCGTTTTACGATACTGCCAACAGGCAATACAGTGCCTGGCGAGAGCACAGCGTTAGCACCGATCCGGGTATCGTCGCCCACCAGTGCGCCGAACTTGGTAACGCCGGTAGGTATATGTTGCTCCTGTAGTTTTACCGTGATCTGCTTATCTGTTCGCTCGTTATAATGATTGGCAATAATCGATCCGGCCTCCATATTGACCCCTGACCCGACGAGGGAATCGCCGACAAAGTTGAAGTGGGCCAATGCGCTGCCAGAGAGAATAATGCTGGTTTTGATTTCGCAGCCCGGACCGACCGATACGTTTTGGTCCAGGAAAACGCCGCCGCGCAGGTAGGCGTGCGCCCCGATAAAACAACCACGCCCTATAATAGCAGGCCCTTTTAGGATAACATGCTCCTCGATACGGGCTTCGCGGTGAATGGCCACTCCGTTGTGAACGATATAATCCGGGCCGGACTCATTGAGTAACCCGGTAAGAACGGTCTGCAGTTGCTGTATTGTATTCCAGGGGTAGGTGTTCTGAAACGCGGCAAATGCGGAAGGCAGGTTTTTTATATAGGTGATCAGATTGAAATTCAGGGTAGACACGGTTCTGATTAGTTTAAAGGTTGATTGGGTAAAATGGCTTTATTACAGTTCATAGAGCTCTATGGGCAGGCCATCCGGATCCTGGAAGAAGGTAAAGCGTTTGCCGGTGTACTCATCGGTCCGGACAGGCTCGGGGTTGATACCTTTTGACGTGAGGATGGCAACGGCTTCGGAAATGTTATCTACGGCAAAAGCCAGGTGACGAAGCCCGCAGGCTTCGGGTCGCGAGACACGGGCCGGGGGCGAGGGAAACGAAAATAACTCGATGGTATACCGGTCGCCCAGGCTGAGGTCAAGTTTATACGACTGCCGTTCTGCGCGGTAATGCTCGGCCGTAATGCTGAATCCCAGTATGTTGGTATAGAACTGTTTTGACGCGGCATAGTCTGAGCAGATAATGGCCACGTGGTGTATAGCCTTGAGCGATAGCATATAAGAATGGTTTGAGCCGGGGAAAATGCCGGCCAATGTGCCTTCAAACTAAAACTATTATTCGATGTTTCGAAACCTAGCGGCCGATAAAACACGTGTCGGGATCGGCGTTTTTCTTCATTTCGAGGCATATTGTTTGATTGTAATAGATTTGTTTTAATTTTAAAACACCGAAAAGGGTATGGACCGGGCTCTTTTTGAGTACAGACAGCTTGCGTGCCCGGGCTCTTCCCACTTCCGAAGGCTAGAACACAATTATCTCACTTATGAAAAAAATACTTGTTCCTACAGATTTTTCAAAACCTGCGGTGATCGCTACAGACGTTGCCGCCGACATTGCAAAACGTTCCGGCGCGGAGCTGATCTTCCTGCATGTTATTGAACAACCTGTCGGCAATTCCGTTAACGTAGAAGCCGCGGTAGACATAGACGGCGATTGGGAAGAGAAGTTGTTTACCGGTAAGCTTATAGAGAAGGCCCGTAAGCAGATGGCCAAGTTGATAGAAGACCCCAAGCTGGAGGGTATCAAAGTAAAGACCGAGTTACGTATGGGCACCCCTTATCACGGTATGAACACGATCATTACCGAGCGCAAGGTAGACCTGGTAGTAATGGGTACGGCCGGTCACTCACAACTTGAGGAGATGATCATCGGCTCTAATACTGAAAAGGTAGTTCGCAACTCGCATTGCCCGGTGTTGGCCCTGAACAACAAGCCCGCACGTAAGGATTTCAAGAATATTGTATACGCAACGTCGATGAATCAGGATGAGGAAGTTTTTTCCCGCATCGTACGTTCTACACAAAAGATATATGATTCAACCGTTCACCTGGTTCGTATAAATACTCCCAGTAACTTCCAGCGCGACGCTGAAGTGAAGAAGTACATGGAGAGTTTTGCAAAGAAGCTTCAACTGAAGAACTACACAATCAACGTATTTAACGACGTTACCGAGGAAGAGGGCATCATTTATTTTGCGGAAAGCATCAATGCAGACCTTATTGCCATGGCTACTCACGGTCGTACAGGGTTTGCTCATGTACTTGCAGGTAGTATTGCAGAAGACGTGGTGAGCCACTCGAAGCGCCCGGTTCTTACCTTTGTTATCAAGCACAGAAAAAAGTAAGCAGAAGTCTTAGTATAATGATAAAGAGCAAAGCCCGGAACGCACCCGGGCTTTTGCTTACCGTTGAACATGAAAGATTATTACCAGATCCTCGGTGTAAATCGCATAGCCAGCGCAGAAGAGATCAAGCGCGTATACCGGCGTCTTGCGGTAAAATATCATCCGGATAAGAACCCCGACCCGGAGGCCGAGGCAATTTTTAAAGAAGTCAACGAGGCTTATGACGTACTGAGCGATCCTGAGAAAAGGTGGGTATACGATCAGCGTCGTGCGAGCCTGTACCGTAGCTATACCGTAACGCCAGTTGCGTCCACACCAACTCCTGCACCGGTTAATAATGACGATCCGCGCTACAGGCGCCGGCGTCCGGCGAATGCACCACCGCCGGTACATAAAGTAACCGCAGCCGAGCTTATGCGGCAGTACCTGGGGCATGTGGTATGGGTAAACTGGGCGGGCTGTGCCGTAGTGTTGCTGTTGATTATGGACTTTGTATTACCGCAGCGGATAGCGCACGAAACGGTCGACTCCATAGATGCCGTATATACCGCGGAAAATAAGCGTCATGTATCGCAATCGGCGTACGAAATAGTGCGTATGAAATCGGGCCGGGAGATCAAGCTTTACGGGCAGCAGGGTACCGGTTTTGAAGAAGGACAGTCCGTTATTATTATGCATACGCCCTTTTTGCAGACGGTCCGTTACCTGTCGGATATGTCGCGTAAGCACGAGGTCGCGCTTTATGGCATTTATGGCTCGCCGATTATCATACCGGTCATTCTTATGATCACTTCGATATTGGGGCTGTTTCGGCGGGAGAGCGCCGAGATACGTTTTAGCTTCAGTATTGCCAGCGCTTTTTTGACCTTTTTAACTTTGTGCCTCATCTTTGCACTATGAGCAAGAAAAACGACTGGAAAAAGCGGGATGGCGTAGTTTACTCTACCGACGACTCCTTTCAATACGACTATCAGCAAGGCGCCGAGCAGGACACGCTGCCGCCGCAACAGCAGAATCTTAAGGTGTCGCTGGATAAAAGCGGCCGTGCGGGGAAGCAGGTTACGCTTGTTTCAGGATTTGTCGGTACCGCTGCCGACCTGGAAACACTTACCAAACTACTCAAAACCAAATGCGGTGTAGGCGGTTCCGGTAAGGACGGTGAGATACTTATTCAGGGCGACGTTCGCGATAAGATCGTACAGATCCTTCAAAAAGAGGGCTATAAGGCTAAACGCGTGGGTTAATCACGCTTTCTGCAGTCCGTCGAACCATTCTTTAAAGTCGCCCACTTTCTCGCGGCTTACGATGATCTCTTTATCAAATTCCTGCTGCAGGGTGATCTTGAGCCGGCTGTTGGAGTAGACCAACACATCTTTTATGGCGTTTATGTTGAGTATAAACGTGCGGTTAAGCCTGAAGAACACGGCGGGCTCGAGAATATCCTCAAGCGATTCCAGCGTATAGTCTATGATGAATTTTCGGTTCTGTGTGGTAACGAGGTACACGTCGCGACCGTCGGCATAAAACAGGCCGATCTGATCTGTGGTAATGGAGCGTATGTGCTCGCCCAGCTTTACCATGAACCGTGTTTTATATTCTTTAGCGCGTACGCCGGCGGCAGCCAGCTGTTGTATCCGTTCGCGCTGGTTTTCTGTATTACCTTGCTGCAGTTGCTCGCGTAGGGTGTCCAGCTTGCGCAGGCTTGCCGAAAGGTCTGTGAATGTGATGGGTTTTAACAGATAATCTATGCTGTTTACCTTAAAGGCATCCAACGCGAACTCGTTGAACGCGGTGGTGAAGATAACGGGCTTTTTTACCTGCACCTGTTGAAAGATCTGGAAGCTCAGGCCATCTATCAACTGGATATCCATAAAGATAATATCTATCTGGTCCTGGTTTGTGGTCAGCCATTCGGTAGCGCCGCGCACGGTGTCCAGCTTTGCAGCAATGCGTATGGTGTTGTCGTACTTCAGCAGGTATCGTTCCAGCTTTTCTGCCGCGGGTACTTCGTCTTCTATGATCAGGACATTCATTGCTACAGAGGTATTTCTTCCGCCACGCGGATAACAGGCAATTTAATATAATTTTCTTCGTATGCCTTTACGCGAATCATGGGCTGCTCGCTGTATAGGGCATACGATCGCTGCAATCGGGCCAGAGACAGGTCGCTATTGCCATGCGTTATAAGCCGGTCGTTCAGCTTGCTTTGCAGCGTAATGTAATCGTCTTCCAGGTAACATCTTATGATGAGCGGTTCGAATCGCGATACGATTGTATTCCTGACCATGCTTTCGATTATAACGGGGAGTGACCCGGGTATAAGCATAGCCTGAAGTTCTTCTTCGTCGAGCGATGACTCCAGTCGTAGCTGTCCGAAATACTTTTCATTCAGAAGCTTGATGAGATTCTGCGCGGCATTCAGCTCTATGGATACCGGTACGAGCTCCTGCTGGCGGTTAGTGAGCACATAGCGGTAAGCGCTGGCCAGGCTATCGATATATTCTTCGGCCTGGTCTATGTCGCGATACATCAGCGCGATAAGGTTCTCCAGGCTTTCGTATAGTAAGTCGGGGTTGATATCGTTACGAAACTCTGTCATTTCCACTTCCAGTACATCGCGCTGTTGCTTTTCGGCCGCCAGCCGTATCGTGTTCTCTTTTTGTAGGTAAAAATTACTGAAGTATAGAATGTTGTAGAGTACCGCGGTAACCAGGTAGAGCAGCGTAAAGATCAACACCTGGGTGCCGCTTATGCTAAATCCTAATACTTTTTCAAAATACACACTCAGACCTGTGAGTACCAGTATTACCGACACGGCACTCGTCAGTATTGCTTGCACGGCGATGCGGAAACCGTACCTTCCCTTCAGGAAACTATCGAGTAAAACGATGATAAGGCGCATAGCCTCCAGCGAGAGATACGTGAGGCCGATACAGATATAAACCTCCTGGCTGCTGAAGAGGTCGTTTACCTGCGTCACGTTATTGTTAACCAGCAGCACCAACAGGTAGACCAGCACCCCGTAAACAGCAGGGGCGAGCAACCGGAATACTGCGTTATGGATAAAGTAACGTTTCATAAGGCGTGTTGGGCTCAGGCTGAATATTTTTGTTCGGTATACGGTTTGGGCTTTCCATGGATAATAGGCAGCGAAACCGTGAACTTATCTTCATCGCGGATCTCGATCTTGCGATCTGTAAAGAACTCGTAGCGTTTCCGTATGTTATCGAGTCCGATGCGAAACGACTGTACATTACCGGCGTAGGCGGCCTTGGTATTGATCACGCGCAGGTATGTGTTGTCTTGTGCGGTAATGTATATGAAGAGTTTATTGTCGGCGTTAAGGGTGTTGTGCTTTACGGCATTCTCTACGAGTATCTGCAAGGTAAGCGGCGGTATGCGGGTATCGAGAATGGACGAGGGTAGATTGAACTCTACTGTCAGCTGTTGCTGAAAACGTATGCGCAGCAGGTAGTAGTACGACTGCACGAAGTCCACTTCTTCGCGCAATAATACATAGCGTTTGTTTTGCGTAGCCAGGATATACTGATAAGTCTGTGCCAACCGGCGAATGAACTGCTCGGCCGATTGGGGATCTTTATAGATGAGCGATGATATCGTGTTGAGGCTGTTGAAGAGGTAGTGCGGGCTAATCTGGCTTTTCAACGCTTCGAATTGAAGTTCCAGTTGTTTGCGTTCGCGTTGCAGTGTTTCGATCTGGGCTACAGCGTATTGCTGATAGGAGTATAGCAGCGCATAAACAATGGTATAGATCGATAAGCTGGCGAGCAGTAAAATGCCCACCTTCCATAAAAGGTCAGCATCACCGGTTGAAAAGCCGGACCAGAATATATTCGGGCCGGTAAGTGCCAGTACAAGCCGGGCGGCGCCGATGGTAACGCCCAGGGCCAGCGCAAAACTGGTAATGTAACCGATGATGAACCTCGTGGCAAAATAGCTGCGCCAGGGTATAAGGTGGTCCAATAGCTGGCTGAAGTAATAGAGCGTAAAACCGGTAGCTACCATGATGAATGCGCTCCAGCTAAAACCACGGATATTTTGCAGCGTGGGGAACAACCCGGTTTCGCTAAAGTACAGATAGGCATAGAGCAAACTTCCCAGTGTGCCCGACAATGCAATGATCCACCCGATTCTGCTCAGAGTTGGTTTCATGGAGTATGATATCGTCGCTGCCATCAGATCAAATATACCAGCTTTTTATCCGGTAATCGTTTCGTGACTGCGGGTTGTGTGGGGATACGTAATGTTTTTTTAGTTTTTATAGAAACCAGAGGCGGCATCCCTTCACCAAAGACCCGATGGGAGAGGGATGCCGTTTTGTATTATTCAATGGCGCGGAGTGCGCGACCGTAATACGTTTCAGAGCTTATCTTCTTTGCTGCCTGCCGATAGGCTTCCTTTACCGATGCGTCGCCTGCTTTGACCTGGGTTGCCACATTGCCCAGCACTTGTGTGAGGTAGTGGTCAGAGTTTATGTTGCCGGCGGCATTCAATATCGTGAGTAGTTGGGCGTTAGTGAGCGGATGTTCGGCGGCTTCTCCCAACACGGTAGAGGCATAATGGTCAGATTCGAGCTTGCTGCCTAATACGATCAGCTTGCTGAAGGCCTCGTCCGAAAGCTTCTGGTGATCCAGCAATGTGGTAAGCGTTACCGAAGCATAGTAATCAGATTCAACGTGCGAGATCAGGTCCATGATCTGTACTTGTATTGCTGCGTCGAGCTGTCCTTTTTCAGCGAGTGAATTGAATACATTGGTTTTGTAATAGTCGGAGTCTACGTTAGCAACGGCGTCGACAACTGTTTTGAACGATGTTTTCGACAGGCCCGGTTTGCGCAGCGCCTCGCCCAGCAGTTGTGTGCGGTAATGATCTGAGTCGATCTCTGCTGCCATTTTTATCATTTCATTCAGCGCATCTTCTTTTACTTCCGGTTGATCGAGCAACGTAGAGAGCACTACATATTTATAATAGTCTGAGTCTATCATAGCAGCTGATTGCAGAATACTCTTCACTTGTGCTGCCGAGGCTGAGCGTCTTTTCAGTGCCTCTTTCAGGATCACGGATTTGTAGTAGTCAGAATCGACCTTCTGTGTGGCTTTAAAGAAAGCATCGGTTGATTCTGGTGTGGCCATGAGGCGGTCTGCATTGTTTTGCAGTACGGTGCTCAGGTAGTAATCCGAACCGATAGTGTTGGCAGCTTGTGTAACCACGGCAGCCATATCGCCGGCAGGAAGATTCTTCTCGAGCAGCACCTTGAAATAATGTGCGCGTACGTGGTCGCTTTGCAAGCGGCCGATCTCGGCGAGTACCGCTGCCGATCCGCCTTGTTTAAAGAAGCGGTTTACGCGGCTCTCGGCACCAAGAGTAGTGGTGCGCATTATTTCGGGCATTATCTCACCTAGCCACTGGCGGCCATTCGGTTCCCAGGCCATTGGGGTACGACCTTCATAATATTCCTTCTTCATCTTGCCGCCACCTTGCGACTCGATCACAATAGCGCGTTTGCTGCCGAATACGGTTTTGGTGATCTCCAGGTAGCCGTCGTCGGAGATGCTTTTGATGTCCTTATCGTCGTCGGTGATCTCGATCTTACCGCGGATCTCTATGTTGAAATCAGTGGAACCGGTGGAGCTTTTCCACCGATACGTCTCTTTGCCGGTCGTAATAACCGTGCCTTCGCCGCTTTTGCTGCTTGACGAATAAACTTCGTGTTGCTGAGCGAAAAGCTGAGCCGATGCCACGGTTAGCACCGCAAGCATCATCCTTCCCAATACCGCCTTACGTGTTTTCATAACTGGTCTGAAAAATTGTTTCTATGCGTGTTTACGGTACAATACTGGTAAAGAGATTCAGCCTTTAAAAGAGTTCTGTACTGAAGTGCGGCAGGAATGTAGTGAACCGTAGGCACCGGGTTAAAGCCACAGGTTAGCGCATACCTTTTACCAAAAAAAACCGCCTTTCTTGTAGAACACCGGTGCGGGCGACAAAAACATAATCTATATTTCTAAACTTTAGAAACCTAAGACCTAGACACTATGAAGAATCTTTACCTTTCTGTGGTGTTGTTGCTGTTGTTAGGGCCCGTTGTGGTCCGTGCACAGGAAGAACGCTCACTGGGCCCCGTTTCCCGCACGTATGCCATTACGAACGCCACCATAATACAGGGGCCAGGCCGTAAAATAGACCAGGCCACTTTAGTGGTCACCGACGGCCTGATCAGCGCGGTAGGCAAAAACGTGGCTATACCACCCGCGGCCACCATTATTAAAGGCGATAGCCTTTACATTTATGCCGGTTTTATCGATGGCCTTTCTCACACCGGCGTAATAAAACCCAAAGAAGAAAATAACCGTGAACGTGTAAAGGACCCCGGAAACCCTTCTCCGGAACGGGCGGGTATCACACCTCAGGCCGACGTACGGTATTCGCTCAATCCGGAAGAACGCACCATTGAAGAGCTGCGCGGTCTGGGTTTCACTGCGGCTAACGTAGTGCCCTACGGCGGCATGCTGCCGGGCAACAGCGCGATCATACTTCTCGGTGCAGAAAAGAAGGCCGATCCGCTGGTGCTGGTTTCCAAAGCCGCCCTTTATTCCGAGCTTACCGGCGCAGAACGTGTTTATCCGGCCACAGTAATAGCTGTACTGGCGAAATGGCGCGAGCTTTATCGCCAGGCGTCGTTGGCTAAAGGATACGAAACTACGTATGCCTCTAACCGCAGCGGCCTCGAACATCCCGAATCAAGCCGCATTCTCGAAGCTTTTTACCCCATAATCGATAAGCGTCAGCCCGTGCTGTTCAAAGCAGAGAAGTTTCTGGACGCGCAACGTGTTCTGGCGCTTCAGGCAGACCTGGGATTTCCGCTTATTCTGGGCGATGTGAAGGAAGGATGGGACGCGATCGCCAAGATCAAATCGGCAGGAGCCAAAGTTTTTCTAAGCCTCGATCTGCCCGAAGAGAAGAAAGACGACAAGAAAGATGATAAGGGTAAAAAGGACGATAAGGCTAAAACAGAGGAAAAAGCCAAGGCCGATGATAAGCCAAAAACATCGACTCCCGAAGAAATCGCTGCTCTTGAAAAACGGAAAGCGGAATTCGTAGCCCTCTATGAAGGTCAGCCAGCAGCGTTCCAGAAAGCCGGTGTGGTATTCGGGTTCTCGGCGCTTTCGGTCAAGACCAAAGATATTCCTGCCAATCTTCGTCGTATGATAAAGGCTGGTCTGACTGAAGACCAGGCTCTGGCAGCCCTTACCACGAGCCCAGCGCAATTGCTTGGCTTGTCTGACCGGCTGGGTTCGGTAGATCCTGGTAAAATGGCTAACCTCGTTATCAGCGATAAACCGTACTTCAACGAGAAGGCTAAAGTGCGATATGTGTTTGTCGATGGTGTGCCATACAAACAGGATGTTACCGACAAACCCAAAGGAGATGCGGGTGCTAAAGTATTGCTGGAAGGTACCTGGACGGCTATAATAGACACGCCTCAGGGTAAGAACGAGTCGAAGGTTACGTTCAAGAAAGACGCAACCGGCTTTACCGGTTCCGTTAGCGGTAATATGATACCGCAGGTTATCGATCTTAAGTCTGTAACGCTGGATGGCACCAGCCTCAAGTATACTTACACTATTCAGATCGATGCCCAGACGGTAACCGTTGAAGTAAATGCAACCGTGGAGGGTGATACATATAAAGGTACCGCTACGGCAGGCAACTTTGGCAGCTTCCCGGTGGATGCTAAAAGAAACCCGAATCGCTAATACTTAAGAATCGAAACATCATGAGAAAATTATATATAAGCCTGTTTCTGCTGCTGGGTATTACCGTTGCGTATGCGCAGGTAGATAAAGGCAATCTCCTCATCAAGAATGGAACCGTGCTTACAGTAACCAAGGGCACGTTGCAAAACACAGACGTGCTGGTTAAAGACGGCAAGATAAGCCAGATAGGCAAGAACATCGCTGCGCCCTCGGGCTATAAGGTAGTGGATGCTACGGGTCTCTTTGTGATGCCCGGTATAATCGATGCACACTCTCACGCGGGCATTGATGCTGTAAACGAAGCAACGGCCCCCGTAACGGCCGAAGTATTTACAGGCGATGCATTGAATCCTTTTCAGATGGGCCTGTATCGCGCGCTTGCGGGTGGTGTGACCACCATACATGCCATGCACGGCTCGGCCAACGCTATCGGCGGTCAGTGCGAAACGATCAAGCTTCGCTATGGCGTTAAAGATCCCGAAGCGCTCCGTATGGAAGGCGCGCCCCGTACAATAAAGTTTGCGTTGGGTGAGAACCCTACGCGCGTTCACGGCGGCGGTAACAGCATTGTGCCCCGCACACGTATGGGCGTAGAGTTCGTGATCCGTGAATCATTTTCAAAGGCAAAAGAATACAGCGCTAAGTGGGATGCCTACAATAAGGCTAAAACACAAAAAGGTTTCCGCGGTGCGCCTCCCGAGTACAACCTGCGCCTGGAAACACTGGCCGATATTTTGAAAGGCAACATCATTATTCACTGCCACAGCTATCGTGCTGACGAGATCTATATGCTGCTCAAGGTTTGCAAAGACTTCGGTGTTAAGAAGCTTGTGTTTCAGCACGTGAACGAAGGGTTTAAAGTAGCACCTGAACTGGCTGCTTACGGCGCGATGGCTTCAGTATTTGCAGACTGGTGGGCATACAAATTCGAAGTATACTATTCTACGGCTTACAATGCGGCTATCCTTACCCGTAATGGTGTGGTAACCTCCATCAACTCAGACGACGCGGAGCTTATGCGTCACCTCTACCATGAGGCAGCTAAAACACAAAAGTATGGAGCCCTTACAGATGACGAGGCGCTGGCGCTTATTACCATCAACCCGGCCAAACAACTTGGTGTAGATAACCGCATCGGTTCGTTGGAAACCGGCAAAGATGCAGACATCGCCATCTTCAAAGGTCACCCGCTGTCATCATACGCTGTACCGGTGTATTCGGTAGTAGATGGTCTTGTGCGGTTCGATCGGGAGAAAGATGCCGATGACATGCGTATCTATGTAGATCCGAAACAACCCATCGAAACGTCTACGATTTACGATAACGACCATGCCCACGATAGTTGCATGGAAGGCGCAGAAGAGAATTTTGAGAAAATGTTCGGCCTTAACTAATTGAAAGAAACGTCATGAAGAAAATATTCTATACAGCAGCGTCTCTCTTTACGGCCGTGCTATGCGCCGCGACTGTTACGCTGCAGGCCCAAAGCCCGAAAGGCAAGTATGGCACCTTTGCGCTTACACATGCGTCTATTGAGACCGTTACCAAGGGTATTATTCAAAACGGAACTGTAGTGATCAGCAATGGCAAGATCGTTGCCGTGGGTACCAACGTAACCATTCCACAGGGAGCGGAAGTAATAGATTGCACAGGTCAGTGGATATATCCGGGTATGATCGATGGAGGCACGCAGCTTGGCCTTAACGAAGTAGGCTCGGACCAGCGCACACAGGACTTCGAAGAAGTAGGGGATATCATCCCGCAGATGAAAGCCCTTACGGCGGTGAACCCTAATTCGGTTTTGATACCGGTAAACCGCATCAGTGGCGTGACCACCGTTATCGCTGCGCCTGATGGCGACCTGGTTCCGGGTACCGCTGCGCTGATAAATCTCTACGGCTATACGCCCGACCAGATGTATGGCGGCTTTGAAGGC